>Ga0187842_1000006_pt1 | contig 119572 bp, 60 predicted proteins | sample SpaLakP09_SKY_41_FD_134514 | JGI IMG/M metagenome (GOLD analysis project Ga0187842, IMG submission 134514) | Oligotrophic lake water microbial communities from Sparkling Lake, Wisconsin, USA - SP09_SKY_41 | ecosystem: Environmental > Aquatic > Freshwater > Lake | place: USA: Sparkling Lake... | reverse complement strand
CTTGTGCGACGCGTGGGTCACGGGCGCGGGCGGCGGCGTCGATCTGTTGGCACAAAGCCACCTTTTGCGCGAATGGCACCAGTTCAAGCGGATTGCCGTCTGTATATAAATGCCGGTTGTTCTGGCGCGGCGGCGGAGCGGGCTGTTCCTTTGCGGGATCAAGCAGCTTCAACGTTTCCCCTGCCCGGCGAATCGCGGCCTCGCTCATGTCATTGGCGTGGCTGAACCCGGTCATCTCACCCGACACACCGCGCAGGCCAAAGCCCGAGCCCGTCGAATAATCCGCCATTTTCAACCGGCCATCGTCAAAACCAAAGCTCTCGGTCGCGCTATATTGCAAATACAGCTCGCCATCATCGCACGCCTTCAACGCATCACGCGTAATACGCTGCGCTGCGTCAGGGTCGAGAAGGCCGGGTTGGTACAAATATGAGCGGGGATCGGTGTAAGTCATGTTGCGTATATGGGACGGTGTGGCGGCGGTTGAAAGGGTAATTTGCATATTCCTCCCGCAGTGAAGCGTGGAGTGCCCCGTATCATCACCGCAGCCCTGAGCCTGTCGAAGGGCGTCCATCGGCACAGCGCCTGCACTTTGGACACCCTTCGACGGTCGCAGGCGCTGCGCACCTGCTGCTCAGGGCTTCGGTTTGGGTGGAGACGGTGTCCCGTTCAGAAAAGTTGGTTTTCTCCAGCGCATAACCCCCCTAAAGCCGCCCGATGACCACGCGATTCCAGTTTTCGATTTCCGCCACGGATGGCAAGGCGCGCACCGGCAGCATTCAAATGATGCGCGGCGAAATTCGCACGCCTGCCTTCATGCCCGTCGGCACCGCAGCCACGGTAAAGGCGATGCGCCCTGCCGAAGTGCGCGCAACGGGCGCGGACATCATCCTTGGCAACACCTACCATCTGATGCTGCGGCCCGGCGCGGAACGTGTCGCGCGGCTGGGTGGGCTGCACCAGTTTTCGGGCTGGGACCGCCCGATATTGACCGACAGCGGCGGGTATCAGGTGATGAGCCTGTCGGCTTTGCGCAAAATCACCGAAGAGGGCGTGGCGTTCCAAAGCCATCTCGACGGGTCGAAACATATGCTGTCGCCCGAACGCTCAATGGAAATCCAGCGCTTGTTGGGCTCCGACATTGTCATGGCGTTTGACGAATGCCCCGCCAATGGCGTGAGCCGCGACGAAGCGATCAAGTCGATGGAACTGTCGATGCGCTGGGCCAAGCGTTCGCGCGACGGGTTCGACAGCGGCGGTGAGCATGCCGCGCGCGCGGCCTTATTTGGCATTCAACAAGGGTCATTGGACGAAGAATTGCGCAAGCGATCGGCCGATGCGCTGATCGACATTGGTTTTGATGGCTATGCCGTGGGCGGCCTTGCGGTGGGTGAAGGGCAAGAGGCGATGTTTGGTTGCCTTGATTATGCGCCGGACCAATTGCCCGCTGACCGGCCACGTTATCTGATGGGTGTGGGCAAGCCCGACGATTTGGTGGGCGCGGTTGAACGCGGCATCGACATGTTCGATTGCGTCCTACCCACCCGCTCTGGCCGCAATGGCCAAGCCTTTACCCACCACGGCCCCATCAATATCCGCAATGCGAAATTTGCCGAGGATCAGGGGCCGATTGACGACCAATGCACCTGCCCGGTGTGCGCAACATGGACCCGCGCTTATGTCCATCACCTGATCCGGTCGGGCGAAATACTGGGCGCGATGCTGATGACGCAGCATAATCTGCATTATTACCAAATGCTGATGGCCGGAATGCGCGCGGCGATATCGCAAGGGCGCTTTGCGGCATTCGCGTCCGATTTCCGGCGGGATTATGTACGGCGGTGAGCATGTCTGGCAGCCATTGTCATCCTCGCGAAAGCGGGGATCCATGGTCTGGGACAGCGGTTTCCCCAACATGTCCGGTACGGCCCAATGATATGGCCATGGATTCCCGCTTTCGCGGGAATGACAAAGGATAGTTTGTGATGAAAGAGATCATCGCACGCGCACAGGCCAACAGTCCGTTTCTTGCCGGACTGATGGACCGCAACCCCGACCTGATGCCGATGGTCGCAGCGGGCGAATTTGACGCGGCGCTGGCGCAATCCCTTGCCCGAACGGCGGACAATGTCGGCACCGCCTTGCGCCAACAGCGTCAGGGCGTTGCGCTGGTCACCGCGATTGCGGACCTCGCCGGGGTTTGGGACCTCAGCCGCGTCACAGGCATCCTGTCCGACTTTGCCGACCATGCGCTCGACCAAGCCATATCTGCCGCCATTGAAGAACGCGTGCCCGGCGCGCCCAACCAAGGCTTTGCCGTCATTGCGCTGGGCAAACATGGCGGGTGCGAGCTGAATTATTCGTCGGATATTGACCCGATTTTCCTGTTCGATCCCAAAACCCTGCCCCACCGCGAACGCGACGATGTGGCAGAGGCCGCCGTGCGCTATGGCCGCCGCGTCATCGAACTCTTGTCCGCGCTGGATGGCGACGGATATGTCTTTCGCGTCGACATGCGGCTGCGGCCATCGCCGGAGGTCAGCCCGATCGCCCTGCCCGTCGAAGCAGCCATCGGCTATTATGAATCGAGCGCACTGGCGTGGGAGCAAGCGGCGTTCATCCGGTCGCGGGTCTGCGCAGGCGACCGCGCGCTGGGCGCATATTTCCTGAACGCGATCCAGCCCTTCATCTGGCGCAAATCGCTCGATTTCGGGCAGTTGAAGAACATCACCGCAATGACTGCGCAAATCCGGGACCATTATGCAAAGGGTCAGAAAATGGGTCTTGGGTTCGACCTGAAACGTGGTCATGGCGGGATTCGCGAATGCGAATTTTTTGCGCAGGCGCATCAGCTGATCCATGGTGGACGCGATCCGGTGCTGCGTGTGCCCGACACCCGCGAGGCGCTCAAACGGCTGGCGGCGGCTGGACCGATCAGCCCGCAAGAGGCGGAGACCTTGTCCTCCGCCTATGAACAGTTGCGGACATTTGAACATCGTCTGCAAATGCACAGCGACCGGCAAACGCACGAGATACCCGTGAACCGCGAAACCGCCGATGCCGTGGCGCGCTTGCATGGGCTGGCGGACGCCGATGCGGTGATTGACGCGATCCGCCCGATCACCGCGCACGTCGCGGCGATTTATGACCGGATGGTGGACGCAGGCGGCAGCGAAGGGCCGCGCATGGCCGACGAAGGCCTGCCGCTTGAGGAGCAATTGACCGATTTGGGCTATGCCGACCCCGCCGCAATCATGCAGCGCATGGCCCGGTGGCGCAGCGGCAAGATTCGCGCGATCCGCAGCGCATCGGCGCGTGACGCATTTGAAGCCGTCCTGCCCGCGATCATGAAAGCATTGGCGCTGGCCCCCGATTCGGACCGGGCTATTGCGCGGTTCGAAAATATGATCGAGGCGATACCCAGTGCCATCAACGTCTTCCGCTTGCTGGAGGCGCGGCCCGGGCTGTTGCATTTGGTCGCCAATATATTGAGCTACGCGCCGACGCTGGCCGACGATCTGGGCCGACAGAGCCGCTATCTGGACGCGTTGATTGACACGAGCGCGATGCAATTGCCCGGCGACATGGCCGCTTTGCACGACGCGTTGGCGCGCCGGATTGGCGATGCCGATTATCAATCCATGCTCGACATTGTCCGCGATTATGTTGGCGAAAAACGCTTTGCGCTGGGCGTGCAGTTGATTGAGGGCCGAAGCGACGCACACGACATCGCGCGCAGCTACGCCCATTTGGCAGAGGCCGCGTTGCAAACGCTGACCGCCGCGACGGTCGCCGAATTTGAAAAAGCGCATGGCTGCATTGACGGCGGCGAGCTGGTCATTTTGGCATTGGGCCGATTGGGCGGAGAGGCGCTGACGCATGCGTCGGACCTTGATCTGATCTTATTGTTCACCGGCAACCACCTCGCCGAATCCAATGGGCCGCGTGCCTTGGGTGCGACGCAATATTTCAACCGGCTGGCGCAGCGCGTGATTGCCGCAATGTCGGTGCCCACCGCATCGGGCGCTTTATATGAGGTCGACACACGGCTTCGGCCATCGGGCGCCGATGGATTGCTCTGCGCGTCGGTGAAAAGCTTTGACCAATATCAGCGCGAAAATGCTTGGACGTGGGAGCATATGGCGCTGACGCGGGCGCGCGTGCTGTTTGGCTCGGCCACCGCCCGTGCGCAGGTGGGCAATATTGTCGCGGATGTGTTGCATGGCCAACGCGACCCCGAAAAACTGCGCTTTGACATCGCCAGCATGCGCAAGGACATGGCGGCGCATAAGCCGCCCAAGGGCGAACTGGATGTGAAGCTGTTGCCCGGTGGCTTGGTGGACATGGAATTCATCATCCACCGGCTCCAGTTGGAAACACATGCCGGTTTGGTGCCGCAGCTTGGGCCCGCCATTGATGCGCTGGTGACAGAAGGACATCTGCCCGCAGACTTTGCCACGGCTTATGCGTTATTCGCGCGCCTGTTGGTCATGGTGCGCCTCGTCGCGCCCGATTGCGCCACCCCGCCAGAGGCGGCGCAGGCGTTGATTGCACACAGCCTTGGCTTTGCCGATTGGGATGGCCTGATGGCGGCGATTAGGGATTATCGCGGGGTTGTCATGCACGAATGGCAGCGGCTATTTGGCCCACGCGATTTTTGAAAAGGAACCCAATATGACCGATATCAACGACACCCTGCCCGACGTCACGGTTGCGGATAGCGCTGGCAATGCGGTCAATCTGGCGACGCTCAAAGGTCCGCTGGTGCTCTATTTCTACCCCAAGGCGGACACGCCCGGTTGCACCAACGAAGCGAAGGATTTCACCGCATTGTCGGCGGATTTCGCCGCGCTCCATTGCCCCGTCTACGGCATGTCCAAGGACAAGCCCGCCAAGCTTGCCAAATTTGCGGCGAAATATGAACTTAACGTCACGTTGCTGTCCGACGAAGCCAGCGATGCCACCGAGCAAATGGGCGCGTGGGTCGAAAAATCGATGTACGGCAAAAGCTATATGGGCATTGACCGGTCAACCTATCTGGTCGGCAAAGACGGCAAGGTTGCGCAGGTCTGGCGCAAGGTAAAGGTCAAGGACCACGCCGCAGAGGTTTTGGCCGCGGCGAAAGCGCTCGGCTAAACGCCGCAAGGCATATTACAAAACCGTAGCCCTGAGCCTGTCGAAGGGCGGTTACCGTTCGCACGCTTCTCTCGCCTGCCGCCCTTCGACGGTCGCAGACGCTGCGCGTCTGCTGCTCAGGGCTACGGTTTGTTGAAGCGGGCAGTGCATCACCAACCGACGAATCGAAACAGCAACCGATTCGGTCACCGGTCAGACGCTCGATCGCGCCTTTTACGGCGAAATTTCATGCGTCTTGCCGGGAACAAACGCATGTGCGACGGGTTGAACCGAGCTGCAAATAGCACCTACGCCCGTTTGCAAATTGATGGTAAACCGCCACTTTGGTGCACCGTTTAACCGTCCATTTAACGACTCAACGCGTTTGAGCGGCGGTTTGTCCCGCGATTATTACAGGGATGTTGCATTCGTTTGAACCATCGGACACCACCCTTTTCACAAGGGGTGGGCAGATCAACTGTCATGGTCAAACTTCGGGACTGCGTAAAAGCGTGGGTCGCAACATAAGGTAATACGCAACATGGTATCCAGCGCTTTGGCAAACTGCCAATCACTGATCCTTAAAGCTGTATCTGCTTTGGTAATGGTCGCCGCTTTCACAGCAGCAACACCATCGTTCGCCAACTCAGCCGCCGCCTCATCAGACACTTTCCGCATTTCTCCAGAAGATTTGAAGGCAAACCAGAGCGCGCTTGGCGTTTCGGACCCTGAATTTCGCGCGTTGAATGACAGCTGGGGCCGCATCAACGGCACCGCAACCAAGGTTGAAGTTGCTGTTCCATCGATCAACCCTGTGGACATCATGAAATTCTCCAGCGGCTATGGATATCGCAACGCACCGACGCGTGGCGCCAGCCGCAACCACAAGGGCATCGATATTCCCGGCGCCATTGGGACACCAATTTACGCAACAGCAGATGGCTTTATCGGCCGCGCTGAATGGGTTGGCGGTTATGGCAAATTGGTCGAAATCAACCACGGCAACGCGGTGCAGACACGTTATGGCCATTTGTCGGCGTTGAATGTTGCACCAGGTCAGCGCATCCGCAAGGGCGACATTCTGGGCTATATGGGCTCAACTGGCCGCTCGACCGGAAGCCACCTCCATTATGAAGTCCGCATTGCCGGTGAAGCCATCAACCCAACCGCATTTCTGTCGCCAGTGAAATTTGACGCAAACAGCGCAAAGATCTTGCTCGCTGCAAAAACTATTGATAGCACTGCCATCGGTGGCCCTGCTGAAGGCGAGTAAGCAGACAGGCCAAACGCATCACCTTTGGGAGAGGGTGTAATCTTGGGGCTGGCGCGGAATACTGCGCCGCCCCTTTTCTTTGCCCGTTGCATGGCCTACATATCCGATATGAGCGAAACTGAAGTCATCTCCATGACCGCCAATGCCGCGCGCCGCGTGGCCGAAATCGCAACCAAGCTTGGAAAAGATCCGGTGCTGCGGTTGTCGGTTGAAGGTGGCGGCTGTTCGGGCTTTCAATATCGTTTCGGCCTCGCCGACAGCGTTGAGGCGGATGACATCACCGCGCAAGGCGAAGGTGCGTCTTTGGTCGTCGATCCCGTCAGCCTTGATCTGGTGCGTGGCTCTGCGGTGGATTTCGTCGAATCGCTTGGCGGCAAAAGCTTCAAGGTGACCAATCCGCAAGCGCAGGCCGGTTGCGGCTGCGGCTCCAGCTTTTCGGTTTGATGCAATAGCCATGCGCGGCTAGGGTCGCGGGCATGCGTATCGCGACTTACAATATCAACGGCGTCAAAGCGCGCCTCCCCCGCCTGCTCGAATGGCTGGAAGAAACCCAACCCGACATTGCCTGTCTGCAAGAGGTCAAGTCGCAGGACGAGGGCTTTCCCGTCGAAGAATTTGAACGCGCGGGCTATGGCGCGATCTGGCACGGGCAAAAATCGTTCAACGGCGTGGCGATCCTTGCCAAGGGCACGCAGCCTGTCGAAGCGCAGCGCACCTTGCCCGGCGACCCCGAAGACGAACATGCCCGCTATTTGGAGGCGGATGTGTTCGGCATGCGCGTGGCCACTATCTATCTGCCCAATGGCAATCCGCTGCCCGGGCCGAAATTCGACTATAAGCTTGCGTGGATGAAACGCTTGTACGACCGCGCCGCCGTATTGTTGGCGGCGGAAATCCCTGCGGTTCTGGCGGGTGATTATAATGTCATTCCGCACACGCATGATATCTGGGCGCCAGCCGCAATGTTGGACGATGCCTTGCGCCAGCCCGAAAGCATTGCCGCCTATCGCGCTTTATTGGCCCAAGGCTGGACCGACGCGCTGGCGACACATTATCCGCAAGGCGGCATTTGGACATATTGGGATTTTCAGGCCGGTGCATGGCAGCGCGACCATGGCTTTCGCATCGACCATCTGTTGCTGAGCCCCGTTGTCGCCGACCGCTTGGCATCCTGCGGCGTGGATAAGGAATATCGCGGCCGTGAAAAGGCCAGCGACCACGCGCCGACTTGGGTCGAACTGACCGACTAAGGCATTCACGGCGCGAAAGAAGCGGCAAGCCCATGCGAAAAATCGTCATCCCTGACACCGAAAAGTCGTCATCCTGAACTTGTTTCAGGATAACAAACAACAGTGGCATGTTATCCTGAAACAAGTTCAGGATGACGAAGATCGGTTTTGTTAACGTCATTATCAGACCGGAAAATAGATATTGTAGCAGTTGCTACATTTTGTTAGGCTTATCCAATCGATGGAAGGATGTGTCTATGTCCAGCGTGCAGATAAACCGTATTGGCCTCACATATGGGCAGACTTTTCTGCTCATTGGGCTAGGAGCTGCGCTCTGGTTTTGCGCCGCCATCATCCTGAGCGTCATTGCGCCGATGGGCGCCCTCGAAGGCAGTATGCGTGCGGTGACCTATGCCCTTGTTATCCCGGGTACCGTGCCATTTATCTTCCTTTTGCGTAAACTCGCAAAGCTTCGGCCGGATCAGTTGTTCACCGGCATTGGCATTGCAACCACAACAGCTTTAATCACAGACGGCATCGTCATCGCCTATTTTCCGTCCGTGTACGGCAGCACATTGCGGCACATAACCAATTGCGCCGCCATCATCTTGTGGGGCGCTGGTGTCGGCATGTTTTTGGCATCAATCTTCAACCGTGGAGCAGAAAAATGACCGCCTTTCGCCTTTTCCTCGTTGCCGTCATTGCCATTGTCGGCACCTATACCAGCGTTACCATCGCCAATCATGGCATGGGGCTCTATCCGATATTCTTCGGTGACATTGCGGAGATGGCGTGGCCCGGGCAGTTCAATCTCGACTTTTTATGCTTTCTAATGTTTTCGGGATTCTGGGTCGCATGGCGTCATGAATTTTCGGTGGCCGGGCTCGTTCTCGGATTTGCGGCCTTTAACCTTGGCGCGCCGTTTTTGGCCACCTATCTGCTCGTGCACAGCTATCGCACCAACGGCGATATTGCCGCCATGTTGCTCGGACCAACGCGGGCCGCACGCGCGCGCTAAACGGCCTTGGCGTTTATATCGTCAAGGCCAATGCTTTTCAGGAACAGCATCCCTTCGATGCTGACCAGAAGCCGCGCGGCATCCATGTCGCACTGCGCTTCGCTGTCCGACTGCAGCTGCGCCTTGCCCCATTCCAGAAATCCGCGGCCAATCTGTTCGCCCACCGCGCGGTAAAACGGGTCACCCATCGCCGCGCGCGCCGCGACATCAAGCCAGATCCGCATATAGGGCCACAACGCGTCTTCAAAGACGATGCCCGCCAATTTGCGACGCAGCGCGTCCACGGGCAGCGGCTCGGCGGCGGTGTGCGTGCTGATCATCTCCACCAGCTGCGCCGAAATCTGTTCCAACACCGCGGTGATGATTTCGGATTTGTCCTTGAAATAATATAGCAGCATCCGGTCGCTGGTGCCCGCCGCCTTGGCCAAGGGACGCAGGCTCGACGCCGAAAGCCCTTGCGCAAGGACGTAGGCGGTCAATCGCTCGATGATATCGGCGCGTTTGGTGTCAGGTTTTATCACCGAGACGCTATAGCGCACCGAAACAGGTCAGGGCAAAGGGCAAAGTCCAAAGTCCAAAGTCACCGGGGTAACTGGACAGCGGCGGCGGCAATCACTATCGGCTGGCCATGCCTGAATCCAAAACACACGCTCACCCTTCCGATTCCATCCTGATCATCGATTTCGGGTCACAAGTGACTCAATTGATTGCCCGCCGCGTGCGCGAGGCCGGGGTTTATTCGGAAATCGCGCCGTTCAATTCCGCCGAAGCCGCATTCGCACGTATGAAGCCAAAGGGCATCATATTGTCGGGCGGCCCTGCATCGACGACCAAAGCCGATTCGCCGCGTGCGCCGCAATGTGTTTTCGACAGCGGGTTGCCCATATTGGGCATCTGCTATGGCCAACAAACCATGATGATGCAGCTGGGCGGCCATGTGAGCGAAGGCGACGGCGGCGAATTTGGCCGTGCCTTTATTGATGTCGAAAAACCCTGCGCTTTGTTTGACGGAACATGGGCGACCGGCGAGAAGCATCAGGTGTGGATGAGCCATGGCGACAAGGTCACCAGCCTTGCCCCCGGCTTTGAAGTCGTCGCCACCAGCGACGGCGCGCCTTTTGCTTTCATCGCCGACGAAGCGCGGCAATATTATGGCATCCAGTTCCACCCCGAAGTGGTGCACACCCCCGATGGCGCAAAATTAATCTCGAACTTCGTACATAAAGTCTGCGGCCTTGCCGGCGATTGGACGATGGCGGAGTTCCGCGCGACCAAGATTGCCGAAATCCGCGCGCAAGTAGGGTCAGGCCGCGTCATTTGCGGGCTTTCGGGCGGCGTCGACAGCTCGGTTGCGGCCATCCTCATTCACGAAGCGATCGGCGCGCAGCTCACCTGCGTCTTTGTTGACCACGGCCTGCTGCGTATGAATGAACGTGAACAGGTCGAAACCTTGTTCCGCGACCATTATAATATCCCGCTCGTCGTGGTGGACGCCGAAGAACGCTTCATGGCTGGCCTCGCGGGCGTCACCGACCCCGAAAGGAAACGCAAATTCATCGGCAGCGAATTCATCAACGTGTTTGAAGAAGAAGCCAAGAAAATCGGCGGCGCTGATTTCTTGGCGCAAGGCACGCTCTACCCCGACGTGATCGAAAGCGTCAGCTTCACCGGCGGGCCTTCGGTCACGATCAAAAGCCACCATAATGTCGGCGGCCTGCCCGCACGGATGAACATGCAATTGGTCGAACCCTTGCGCGAACTGTTCAAGGATGAAGTACGCGCCTTGGGCCGCGAATTGGGCCTGAATGACCAATTTGTCGGCCGCCACCCCTTCCCCGGCCCCGGCCTCGCCATCCGCATTCCCGGCGAAGTGACCAAGGAACGGTGCGACGTCTTGCGCAAGGCGGACGCTGTCTATCTCGAAGAAATCCGTAACGCAGGCCTCTATGACGCGATTTGGCAGGCCTTTGCCGTGCTCTTACCCGTCCGCACCGTCGGCGTGATGGGCGATGGCCGCACCTATGACAATGTCTGCGCCTTGCGCGCGGTGACGTCGACCGACGGCATGACCGCCGACATCTATCCATTCGAAAGCGCCTTCCTCAGCCGTGTGTCGACGCGCATCATCAACGAAGTCAAAGGCATCAACCGCGTGGTTTATGATTATACCTCAAAGCCACCGGGAACCATTGAGTGGGAATAAGCATTATTCTGCCATGACCGAGATACTCTACGAGCCCGAGCAGAACCGTTTTCGTATGCCAACACCGCAGGGCGATGCCTATGTCACCATACGCTGGGACAATGACGTCATGATATTGCCGCATGCCGAAGTGCCATCCGCCTTGCGCGGGACGGGCGCGGGGGCGCGGCTGGCCACGGGTGTGTTTGAACAGATCGAGGCCATGGGCATCAAAGCGCGGCCGACCTGTCCGTTTTTGGTGAAGGTCGCAAAGTCGGACCCGCGCTGGCAGGATCTTTTCGGTATTTGATATTGCGCTCGGCGGCTAATGGCGCGAAGACGGCGGCATGGAACGCATACAGACAATAGTGACCGGTGGATGCCAATGCGGCGCAGTGCGCTACCGCGCCGATGCCGTGCTGGACAGCTCCCACATTTGTCATTGCCGCATGTGTCAAAAGGCCGTGGGCAATTTCTTCGCCGCGCTGATCGGCATCCCGCGCGATGCCTTCGAATGGACACGCGGCGCACCAGCGATTTTCAAAAGTTCAGACCCGGTCACGCGCGGATTTTGCGCCACATGCGGAACGCCGCTGCTTTATGATTATGCGACGAGCAAGCATCTGAACGTCACCACGGGGTCGCTCGATAATCCGGCCGCTTTCCCGCCCCGCGCGCAATTCGGCAGCGAAGGCCGCATGCCTTGGTATGGCGATCTTTGCGCAATCACGGATGAAGGCACGACCGAAGAGACGATGGCGGAATTTGCCCCGGCGATCAAAGCCAGCAACCATCAGCATCCCGACCATGATACCGACGATTGGCGGGCGTAACATATATGCCATCATCCCTATCCGCCGCCGCGCTCAGCGAAATCGTCGAAATGGCGCTGTCCGACCATATCAGTTTCACACAGATTTCGGCGCAGCATGGCGTTACACCCGACGAGATAAAAGCGATCATGCGCACGCAGCTGAAACCCGGCAGCTATCGCGCATGGCGCAAACGCGTGCGCGATTTCGGCGACCGGCGCGCGCATTATAAGTAATTCTCAGGCAGTCCGCGCCACCCAAAATAGGTGATTCCCGGCCACGCGTATTTTTCCGAAATGTGCCATGCGAATCGGATGTTACCCGAAATGGCGGCAAAACGGGCGCACAAGATTAGCGGCGCTTATGATCGCTATTGGTTCAGCTTTTTCTGAAGGATTGCTTGGACAGTGCGAAATCGGCTCGATAGCCTCAATCCATGACCCAACCGCCAAACATCCTCATTCTTATGGCCGATCAGATGGCCGCGCCTTTCCTTCCTTTTTATGGTCCTTCACCGGTCAAGGCCCCAACCTTGTCGCGCTTGGCCGAGGAAGGCGTGCTGTTCCGCTCCGCCTATAGCAACAGCCCACTTTGCGCGCCGGCACGCTTTACCCTGCAATCCGGTGTGCTGCCGTCGCGGATTGGTGCCTTTGACAATGCCAGTGAATTTCCCGCCTCAACCCCAACCATGGCCCATTACCTGCGGCTTGGCGGGTATCGCACGATCTTGACCGGCAAAATGCATTTCGCCGGGCCCGACCAGATGCATGGCTATGAAGAACGGCTGACGACCGACATTTATCCCGCAGACTTCGGCTGGACACCGGATTGGACCGATTTTCCCACACGGCCGACCTGGTACCACTCGCTTGATTCCGTTTTGGGGGCCGGACCGACAATCCGCACCAATCAGATCGATTTTGACGAGGAAGTGGTCTTTACAGCCCGTCGCAAGCTTTACGACATCGCGCGCGACAAGGACGAGCGGCCCTTCTTCATGACGGTGTCTTTAACCCACCCACATGATCCTTATGCGATCCATGAAGACTATTGGAACCGGTACGAAGGTGTGGACATACCGCTGCCGACCGTCAGGCGCACGGACGTTGAGCAGGATCCGCATTCGGAACGCCTGCGTCACGTCTGCGACCTTGATGCGGCTGAAGTGACCGACGAAATGATCATAACGGCGCGTCGTGCCTATTTCGGATCGATTAGCTTTGTCGACGACCAGTTCGCAGCGATCCTCGAGACTCTTCGAGAAACGGGCATGGCGGACAACACCGTCGTCATCGTCTGCGGCGATCATGGCGACATGCTGGGGGAGCGCGGCCTTTGGTACAAAATGCACTATTTCGAAGGTGCGGCGCGCATCCCGTTGATCATTCACGCGCCCGGGCGCTATCGTGCCGCCGCAGTCGACGCCAGTGTCTCGCTGGTCGACTTGGTACCGACCCTGCTCGACATCGCCGGGCTGGATGTCGATCCAGCATTGTCGTTCGACGGGCGCAGTTTGGTGCCGCACCTCAACGGGACGGGCGGGCATGACGAGGTGATCGGTGAATATATGGGCGAGGGCACAATCGCCCCGCTCGTGATGATCCGCCGCGGACCTTGGAAGTTCATTCATTCGCGCGTCGACCCTGATTTGCTTTTCAATCTGGCGGAAGACCCGCAAGAATTGACCAACCGTGCGGGCGATCCGGAATTGGCGCAGATGATCGCCGAACTGAGGGCGGAGGTTGCCCAGCGGTGGGATTTCGATGCCATCACCAAGGCCGTCATCGAGAGCCAGCGCTCTCGCCGTGTGGTGGGTGCTGCCAACGCGGTCGGCAAGACCACGGCTTGGGATTACCAACCGCCCCGCAACGCTGGTGAGGAATATGTGCGCGCGCATATGGACCTCGAGGAACTCGAGGCCATGGCCCGATTCCCCCGGGTCAGGGGCTGATGACTAAGCGCGCGCTGGGGGAGCGCCCCTTTGCCTTCACGTTCATCGGCATAGGCGCGGCGTCAACCGCAGCCCATCTCGGAAACAATTTCACGACCTATCTGGTCGGCGGCCTCATCGATCGGTTCAGCTTCTCGCCCTTTGCGATGGGGGCTTGGAACATGGCCGAAACGCTGAGCTATGCAGCGGCGATGTTCATCATCGCACCACGCGCGCGGCGGCTAGATCCGCGGCTGCTGGCGCTGGTGGCAAGTCTGCTGGTGATCCTCTCTCAGGCAGGGTCCGCGTTGACCGGCAGTTTCGGCCTGCTTCTTATGGGACGGATCGGCACTGGGCTCGGCTTTGGCATCCTCAATTCCGCGGTCAATCTTGCGGCAGGGCGAACAAGCCATCCCGCGCGTTGGATTTCGCTCGGCATTGCGTTCCAGACGGTTCTGTTTGCAGCGATTGCACTTGGCCTGCCGCAGGTTGGCGCTCGTTACGGGGTGGAGGGCATGTTTCTCGCCCTCGCTGCGATCTCCGCTGGCCTTGGGATGATGTCTTTGCTGCTTCCTGGCGGGACGGATCTCTCAAACGGTGATACCCGCGAACCCAAATCACCGATAGGCGGGGATGGCCTGCGCGTTCTCACCGCCATGGCATTGTTCGCATTTGGTACTCTGGCACTCTGGCCCTTCATTGAACGCACCGCCCACGCGATCGGCATTCCGGCGACCGAATTTGGTCGCTATCAGTCGCTTGCCACCCTGGCGAGCGCACTTGGCAATGCGGGGCTTGCCGCGATCAGCACGCGGCTGACACGCGCGAAGCCGTTGGCCTTGGTTTTGGGCGCGTGCGGGGTGACCTGCGCCCTGTTGACCACCGTGGGCACGCCAATGGCCTTCGCTGCGGCCTTCATGGGCTATTATGTCAGTTGGTTCCTGACCTATCCCATGTTGCTGGGTCTCGCTTATGATTGCGACGAAAGCGGGCGGTTGGCCGTGATGACCACCGGAACCTGGCTTCTCGCCCAGTCGATGGGGTCACTGGCTGCAGGCGCAATCGCGCAGCGTTTTGGCGGCTATGCCGCAATCGGCCCACTGGGGGCGCTGACCTGCATAGCCGCCATCGCGGTGGTATGGCCTCTCGCCCGCCGCTTCGATGCGGCCAAAGCCCCAACTGCGCGCGGTGCGCAACATTGAAGGCAGCCCTTCTCGGCGGCAAACCAAGTCCTCGCAGATGAATCGCGCATGGCGCAAACGCGTGCGCGATTTCGGCGACCGGCGCGCGCATTATAAGTAATTCTCAGGCAGTGCGGACATCACGACCGCTAGCTTCTCGTCTTGCGTCGACCAAATTGATCTGCGCGCTTGTGGGTGATCCAAAACCTATGTTAGCTCGTATGATGCCTTTGTGTTCGTCATCCGCATCGCTGTTGTTATTGCCTTCTGCGTCCGTGCATGGGTACTGGGCCTAGACCGTAATCATTCCAAGAAAGCACGACTAAGATGCCGACTTCAACCTACGCCGTTCTGGCCATTTATCTGGTCTTTGGTCTGCTTGAATTATTTCGCACCCGCCTTTTTTCGAAGAATGAGCAAACCCGCGACGACGGCATTGTCGAAATTGTCAGCACCGTTTTGTTGTTGGTTTTCACCCAGCCCGCCATTTTGATATTTGTCGACTATGCGCTCGGCGCGGTGCGTCCCGAATGGCGTGGAATGTTGTCGGGTATCAATATATTCCTGGCGATCGGGTTGTTCCTGATCTTGGACGACATGATGCAATATTGGCAGCACCGTGCATCGCATAGCTTCGCGTGGCTCTACAATATGCACCGTGCGCACCACAACGCCCGCTATATGAGCATCCGGTTGGTCTACCGGAACAACATTTTTTATTACGCGCTGATGCCAAGCATCTGGTTCTCGGCCGTGTTGGTCTACATGGGCTTGGGCTGGGTGTATGCTGGCTATGTTGTGGTCAAACAACTTGTGATCATCGGGGCGCATAGCGATGTGGCCTGGGATGCGAAACTGCTCAAAATCAAATGGCTTTCGCCCGTCATGTGGGTGGTTGAACGCACGATATCAACGCCTGCTACCCACCACGCCCATCATGGGCGTCATTACAGCGACCCTGCCGTGAACTATAAAGGCAATTTCGGAAATCTGCTGTTCTTTTGGGACATCCTGTTCGGCACGGCGAAAATCACCCGCACCTATCCACAAAGCTATGGGGTGGAAAATCTGCCAGACGCGACTTTGGGCCAACAATTGGCGTGGCCATTGTTTCCTGAGGCGAAAGCCCCACAGAAAAACTAAAGGACGCGTGACCACCCCAACGAAGGCGTACCAGAAAGAAATTCATGTCACACATCACCCTCTACGGCATTCCCAATTGCGACACCGTCAAAAAGGCGCGGAATTATCTTGATGCGCGCGGCGTTAGCTTTGTCTTTCATGATTATAAAAAGGCAGGCGTGACCGAAGCGCATCTGGCGCGCTGGGTGGGGCAAGTTGGCTGGGAAAAATTGCTGAACAAGGCAGGCACCACGTTCAAGAAATTGCCCGATGCCGACAAGGCCGACATTGACGAGGCCAAAGCCATCGCCTTGATGGTCGCCAACCCGTCGATGATCAAACGGCCCGTCGTCGAAGGCGGTACGACTTTGCTGGTGGGTTTCAGGGAATCCGAATGGGAAGCGAACTTGTCGCCGAAATGAAACGCTGCACGGCCATGACGGCGGCATGGAAAAGCTGCGCGCCCTCTTGATCGCCTTATTCTTATTGCCCGCCTGCACGACACCGGAGAACCACGCCATGGAAAAACCCTTAAACGGCCAAGCCATCATCATCGCCCACCGCGGCGCATCGGGTGAGCGGCCCGAACATACCATCGCGAGCTACACGCTCGCGATTGAACAGGGCGCGGATTATATCGAGCCCGATCTCGTGCTGACGAAAGACGGCGTTCTGGTCGCGCGGCACGAGAATGAGATTTCGGAAACCACCAATATTGCCGAGAAGCGCGAATTTGCCGACCGCAAGACAAGCAAGACCATCGATGGTGAGAAAATGACCGGATGGTTCACCGAAGATTTCACGCTGGCCGAACTCAAGACGCTGCGTGCGAAGGAACGCCTGCCGCAATTGCGCAAGGACAATATGGCGTTTGACGGGCAGTTTGAAATCCCGACCTTTGACGAGATACTGACGCTCGCCAAGGCGCACAATGTCGGCGTCTATCCCGAAACCAAGCACCCAAGCTATTTCGCGTCGATCGGCCTGCCGCATGAGGCGCCGTTGCTGGCGCTGCTGACCCGTTTTGGCCATGTCACAAAAGATGCGCCGATTTTCATCCAATCGTTCGAGGTCGAAAATCTAAAAGCATTGCGGCCCAAGACGAAATTGCGGCTGATCCAGCTGATGGATGACACCGGCAGCCCCGCCGACCGCAGCGATCTGACCTACACGCAAATGGCGACTGCCGAGGGCCTGAAAATTGTCGCGACTTATGCCGATGGCGTTGGCCCGAACAAGGCCATGGTCATACCGCGCACGATGATCGGCAATCTGGGCACGCCCACAACGCTTGTGGCCGATGCGCATAAGGTGGGCCTTGCCGTCCACCCATGGACATTCCGCCGCGAAAATTACTTCCTGCCGCTGGCGCAAAAATCAGGCATCGACCCGCGCGGCATTGGCGACGTAGAGGCCGAGATGAAGGCGTTTTTGGCCACGGGCATTGACGGCATTTTCAGTGATAATGTTGCAGAGGCCGTTTCGGCACGGGGCCAGTAACAGCCGAGAGTCAATTTCCTTTCGTGCGGTGCGTTTAGCGGCTAAGTCCTGCGCTTATGTCTACCAATTCAAAAACGCTCACGTTCGACACATCCACCAGCCGTGCGAACCCGACGCCTTCGCCGATGAAGCGGCTGACTGTGCCGCGCATCCGTCAGCAAAAGGGCAAGGAACCGCTCGTCATGCTGACCGCGTACACCGTGCGCATGGCGCAATTGATGGATCCGCATTGCGACATGCTGCTCGTCGGCGACTCGCTGGGTCAGGTGATTTACGGCCTGCCGCATACGGTCGCGGTGACGATGGAAATGATGGCCGCGCATGGCGCAGCGGTCGTGCGCGGCAGCTATCACGCCGCCGTGATCGTCGACATGCCCTTTGGGTCGTACGAAGCCTCGGCCGAGCAAGCATTTGTTAATGCATCGCGGCTGTTGAAGGAAACCGGTGCTGCCGCAGTCAAATTGGAAGGCGGCAAGGTTTTGGCCCCGACGGTCGAATTCCTGACGTCACGCGGCATTCCGGTGATGGCGCATGTCGGCCTGACCCCGCAAGCCGTGAACATCCTTGGCGGCTATGGCGTGCGCGGTAAGAGCCCTGAAGAAGCCAAATCGATTGTCGACGACGCCATCGCCATGTCCGATGCCGGTGCCTTTGCGATGGTGATCGAAGGCGTGCTTGAACCCATCGCCATTGAAATTACGCAGAAAGTTGCCTGCCCGACGATTGGCATTGGTGCGTCCGCGCAATGCGATGGGCAAGTTTTGGTCGCCGAAGACATGCTTGGCCTGTTCGACCGCGTGCCAAAGTTCGTCAAAAAATTCGGCAATATGGGCGTCAGCGTCGAAGATGCTGTGCGCGAATATGCCGCTGGCGTGCGTGACCGCAGCTTCCCCGGACCCGAACAGCTGTACCAACCTGCATAAAGCAGGCTGGCCTATCCAGCCAAGTCGGGCTAAGGACGGCTCCAACTGATCAAGACTATTTATAATCGGAGGCCCTCTTGGCTTTGACACCGACAGAACAGCGCCCTGAAAAAGACCGGAGCGGAAGTGACGAAGCGTTTTTGCGCGAAGTGGATGATGCCGTCCGCGCAAGCGATCTTACCCATTTCTGGACACGTTACGGACGCTGGTTATTGGCCGCAATTGTGGCGGGTTTGCTCGCCTTTGGCGGCTGGATTATATATCACAACCAAAAGCAGGCTGCCGCTGATTTGCAAAGCGAACAGTTTGTTGACGCAATGGACAAATTGCGCGCCGGTCAGGAAAAAGAAGCCCGCGCGCAGCTTGCCACCATTGCCAAGGCGGACCAGCCCGGATATCGCGCGATGGCGCAACTGGTCGAAGCCAATTTGCTCGGCGAAGATGGCGAGACCAAAAAAGCGGTCGCAATATATGCAAAGGTCGCCGCTGACAGCAGCCTGCCGCAGACATTCCGCGATCTTGCGCTCATTCGCCAGGTCAGCGCCGAATTTGATTCGATCCCGCCACAGCAGGTTGTTGACCGGTTGAAGCCACTTGCGACCCCCGGCCATGCATGGTTTGGCAGCGCGGGTGAGCTGACGGCATTGGCCTATATAAAAATGGGTAAGGACAATTTGGCCGGCCCGATTTTTGCCCAGATTGCAAAGCAGGAGGACCTGCCGGAGTCGCTGCGCAGCCGTTCGCAACAAATGGCTGGCGCGCTTGGCGTAGATACTGTTCAGGTTGACGCAAAGCGCAATGCGGCATCGAAGGCGGATGAAACCGCCTCCAAGGGAGAGTGAAATTGAAGACTGTCACGAAGCTTTTATTGGTTCTCGCCGCATCCACCACCCTTGGCGGCTGTGCCGTTCTGGACGGCGTGCGCGGCGATGCCGGCAAGAAAAACAACACCCCGACCGTCGGCAATCGCGTCGCCATATTGGGCACCGAGCGCGATACCGACATTGATGCCGCGCTGGCCAATGTTGCGGTGACCTTGCCACCAGCAACCGTTAACGAAGCATGGGCGCAGCCCGGCGGCAACGCATCAAAATCACCCGGCCATGTTGAACTGAGCCAAGGTCTGTCGCGCATTTGGACCGCACGCGTAACCGGCGCCAACCCGCGCGCGCGCCTCGCCGCGAGTCCGGTGATGAGCGACGGCCGGTTATATGTTGTCGACACCACGGCGCGAGTCACGGCCTTTGACGCCAACACCGGCGCGCAAATCTGGAGCAATGCGCTTGAAGTCAAAAGTGATGGCAAGTCATCGCGCTATGGCGGCGGTGTAAGCGCAACCGCCACCAACGTATTTGCGACCAACGGCGTTGGCGATGTTGCATCGCTTGCCGCCGATACCGGCGCGCTTGTTTGGAAAAAACGTCCTGCAGGGCCACTGCGCGGTGCGCCGACACTGTCCAATGGCAATTTATATGTCATGACCCAGGACAACCAGATTTACGCCTTGCGTCAAAGCGACGGTGAACCGCAGTGGAACGAAGCTGGCCCGGTGGCCGCATCGGGTATCTTTGGCGTTGGCGCACCTGCGGCGGCACAAGGCACGGTCATCGCTGGCTATTCCAGCGGCGAGCTTGCCGCCTATCGTTATGAAAATGGCCGTAGCCTGTGGAGCGACACATTGTCGCGCACGGCCATGTCGACATCGGTTTCGACGTTGACCGATATTGACGCCGACCCCGTCATTGACCGTGGCCGCGTCTTTGCGCTTGGCAAGGGCGGCCGCATGGCATCTTATGAACTGGTCAGCGGCCAGCGCATTTGGGAAATCAACATTGCGGGCATTTCGACACCTGTCGCCGTGGGCGACTGGGTATTTGTGATGACGGACGAGGCAAAGCTTCTGTGCGTTGCGCGGTCGAGCGGCAAGGTTCGGTGGATTTCCAAACTTCAGCGTTTCAAAAATGAAAAGAAGAAAAAGGGCCCGATCAGCTGGTATGGTCCGGTCCTTGCCGGTGGCCGTCTGATCGTTGCCAATTCGCACGGAGCTGTCTGGTCGGTTTCCCCCGATGAAGGCGCCGCCACCGAAGTATTCGACGTCAAGAGTGACGTGTCGCTCGCCCCGATCGTGGCGAACAACACATTGTATATCTTGGACGACTCCGGCCGCATTTCTGCGTTCCGGGGTTAAGTCTTTAAAGGAGTAATGCCGGCATGTTGCCGACGGTAGCCATTATCGGTCGGCCCAATGTCGGCAAGTCCACTTTGTTCAACCGTCTGGTTGGCAAGAAGCTGGCGCTTGTCGACGATACACCCGGCGTGACGCGCGACCGGCGTGAGGGCCAAGGTCGCTTGTTCGATCTTGAATTCACCATTGTCGATACTGCGGGTTATGAGGATGAAGATCCCGATACCCTGCCCGGCCGGATGCGCATGCAAACCGAGGCCGCGATTGCCGGCGCGCAGGTTGCGCTGTTCCTGATCGATGGCCGTGTCGGCGTCACCCCGCTTGATGAAGAAATCGCCCGTTGGCTGCGCAGCAGCGCAACCCCCGTCGTGCTGGCCGTGAACAAGGCCGAAGGCAAGCAGGGCGATAACGGCATTTTGGAAAGCTACGCGCTTGGCTTTGGCGAGCCGATTGCGATCAGCGGCGAACATGGCGAAGGCATGGCCGACCTGTTCCAGTCACTGTTGACGCATATTGACGGCGGTGCGTTTGAAGTGCCCGACCCCGAAGCCCCTGACGCGATATTGAAACTGGCGATTGTTGGCCGCCCGAACGCAGGCAAATCGACGCTCATTAACAAGATTTTGGGCGAGAACCGCTTGATTACCGGGCCTGAGGCCGGGATTACCCGCGACAGTATTTCGGTGGACTGGGTCTGGACCGACCCGAACCCGAAAGAGCGCGAGCCCGATGAAGACGGCAATATCCCGCCGATGCTGACCGAACGGCGCGTGCGCCTGATCGATACGGCAGGGATGCGCAAGCGCGCCAAGGTGCAGGACAAGCTTGAAAAGCTGTCGGTGGCCGATGCCCGCCACGCGATCGATTTTGCGGAAGTCGTCGTATTGCTGTTGGACGCAACCAAAGGTTTGGAAGTCCAGGACCTGAAAATTGCGGACCATGTCATTCAAGAAGGCCGCGCGCTGATTGTCGCCATTAACAAATGGGACGTGGCCGTCGACGGCGGCAGCCTGTTCAAAGGGATCCGCGGCGCGCTGGATGAGGGCCTGTCGCAGTTGAAGGGCGTGCCAATGATCGCCGTGTCTGCGCTGACCGGCAAGGGGCTGGATCAGATGATTTCTGCGGCGTTTGACGCGCGTGAGGCGTGGAACAAGCGCGTGCCCACCGGCATACTCAACCGCTGGTTCGAAGCTGCGATTTCGGCAAACCCGCCACCGGCCCCCGGCGGCAAGCGGATCAAATTGCGCTACATGACGCAGGCGCGCAACCGCCCGCCGACGTTTGTCATTTTCGGCAACCGGACCGACGAATTGCCCGCCAGCTATGCGCGCTATTTGCTCAACGGCATTCGCCGCGATTTGGATTTCGGTGCAGTACCCGTGCGCATCAATTTCCGTTCATCAAAGAACCCGTTCGCAGATTAGTCTTGCATCTGGCGCGGTCTAGCAAACAGACTATGTCAACGCTCTGTTTACTTCTGGCGGTGTAGTATCGTGCTGGACCATATTTCCGTGTCCCGGGAGCGAATAGTTGACGAACGATCCGGATGGACTGATTGACTGGAAAGCCTTTACAGAAACCCGCAAATTGTTGGGTACAGGCTTTGTGCGCGTTTTGGGCTATTTCCTTGAGGACGGCACGAAATCTGTGGCCGCGATTGAAGAGGCCATGCGCTTGAAAGATTCGGCAAAGCTGGTGATGCCTGCACACACGTTAAAAGGCGAGGCATGGCAATTTGGCGCGAATCGCTTGGCATTGTTGGCCGAAGAAATTGAAGTCGCCGCGCGGCATTATGTCGAAATCCGGATCGACCCGTCTGAACTTGTTGAAAAGGTCGTTCGCCTGCGTCCGCTGTTCGAAGCGACATTGCTCGCGCTCGAAGCCGAAACCAGTCCCTTGGTCGAGCGCCGTCCGGTGGCGGCGGCCCAACGCAACGCCCTTGGCGGAATGCGTTACGGCTGAACCCTTTCGTTAGCGACGCATCGGCTGCATATGTCCGCGGGCCAGACTGCGCCACAGCCACTCCAACGGGCCATAACGATAGTGTTTCAACCATGGGTGCGACCATGACAGCATGACCGCCCACATCATCAGCACATAAGCCCATAGACCAAGACGGCTGACTTCGCCGAACAAGCCAAAGCCATAGCCATAGAACAGGGTGGTCATGATGATGCTGGTGCCAAGATAGTTGGTGAAGGCTGCGCGTCCGGCGGCGGCGACACGCGCCATCAGCGGACTGCCGCCAAAGCGCGCGATGACCAAAAGCAGCACCGCAGCATATCCGACGGTGAGCATGAGACGCGGTATCGCCCCCCAAAAGAAGATAATCGCGAGCGCCGTGACCGCGTCATATTGGCTGACGATCATCCACAGCGCGAGCAGGCCAGTCGCGATCAGCCCCGCCGGCACCAGCCGCCATGCCCAGCGGCGGTAGTCGGCGGGCGACCAACGGCCCAAAATAAACCCGCTTTTGTTCATAGCCATGCCAACCATCATCAGCGGCAGCGTTTCGGCTATCGACATGAAGACCACACCAAATAATTCTGGCCAATCGGCGAGCTTGTCCGAAACAATCTGCAGATATGGCCCGCGGTGCAGATCGACCTGCGCCGGGATATCAAAGCTGAAATCGGGACTCGATTTCACGTCATTATATTGCCGCACCAAATCCGCCGACGCATCGGGCTGCGTCGCCAGATATTGCAGGATTTGCAACCCGCCAAATTGCAGCCCCCAAAAGGCAAGCCCCAGGCCGAAGATAATCAACGCCCATTTGACCAAACGCGCAGGCGCCCAGTTGCGGAACAGAAAGGCGACCATCCCGGCCATGGCGTACAGAAACAATATGTCGCCATACCAAATGAAGAAATGGTGCACGAGGCCGAAGACAGCGAGCCACGCCATGCGCCGATAGTGCACATGCGCCGCGCTTTCGCCATTGGACGATGCGCGCTCTGTTATCAAAATCAGGCTCGCCCCGAACAGCAGCGAAAACAGCCCGCGCATTTTGCCGTCGATGAACACAAAGGAAAACAGCCACGCCATCCGGTCGCCAAAGGTTTCGCCGCCATAGGCCGCAGGGGTGATATAGGCCCATTCGGGCATCGCAAAGACGATGATGTTCATCGCCAATATGCCCATCACCGCAAAGCCGCGCATGGCGTCCAGCGTGATGTATCTGCTTTCCGATGTCTGCATAACACCCCCTGTATTATTCGATTAATACAGAAGTCCGCGAAACCCGTCCAGCGCATTAAGCTTTTGTTATTGACATGAATGTAGGTAGAAAATATCCCGATGTTCTAAATAGCTTTGGATTCGCCATGACCGAACTGTATTTTTCCCATCCTGATCGCCCCCCTGCGAAGATTCAGCCGCTGAAAGCGTGGCGTCATTTTCGTAAGCTGATCGCGAATAAGGAAGATACCGAGCAGGTCTTTCACATCATTGCGGCGCTCAGCGGTCGCAAGTTCGGCGAAATGGCGCGGAAGTTTTGGGAAACACCAAAGGGCCGGGCATTGCTCGAAAGCAATGAGCGCCTCATCGACATGCTTGATGATCATGACAGCATCAAGAAGCTGCCTGCCGGCACCGTTGGCCGTGCCTATGTCGAATTTATGGAGCGCGAAGGTTTGAGCGCGGCGGGGCTCGAGGCGGAATACGCCCAGTTCCGGACATCCTATCCCGTTTTCGGCGATGTGGTTGACCGTTATGGCGACCGCTTGCGCGATACCCATGACATGCTGCACATCCTCACCGGCTATGGCCGCGACGCGCTGGGTGAACAATGCGTGCTTGGTTTTACCTATGCGCAAAACCACAATCTGGGTGTCGGCTTCATTGCCTATGCCGGCGCGTTGGAACTGAAATATCGCGTCGCAAAATCCGCGCCGATTATGAAAGCCGTCCACGAAGGCTATCGCATCGGCAAAGCAGCGAAGAACATCGTTCACGAAGATATCGCAGCCTTGTTACGCGAGCCTTTGGCTGACGCACGCAAGCGTTTGGGCATCACAGAGCCAGTGACCTACAAAGCCGCGCATGCCGCGATGCGTTCCGGCGGCATTGATCCCTATAATCTGCTGGCACCTGCCGTTTAACGCCTGCTTCGGCTGAAGCGGAAGGATGGCGGAAAGCCTTAGCTTTCCATCCAGTCTTTGAAGAAGCTTTCATGTGCGTTGCGCAGGTCGGCTATTTCGACCTCGAAACCGGGGCCCTGCACCGACGTTCCGCCAACCGAACCAATCCGCGTCATCGGAATGCCTGCGGCCTGTATTTGGTCGGCAGCGGCGCTGGTCACAATATAGCGCGCCTGATCTTCGCCAAATGCGGTGAAGGCGTCGCCGATTTCTTCGAGCGCACATCCCTTGCCGCTGGCCAACGCCATTTCGGTCAAGGCCACGAGCAAACCACCGTCGGCAACGTCATGCACCGCATTGACCTTGCCGTCTTGAATCAGCTGGCGGACAAATTCTGCGTGCGCGCGTTCTTGGCCGAGGTCGACCGATGGCGCTGCGCCGTCTTCACGGCCATGCAGTTCGCGCAGCCATAATGACTGGCCCAGATGCCCTTCATTGTGGCCAATGACGAAGATGCCGTCACCATCGGCTTTAAACCCAATCGTCGCCATCTTGCCGACGTCTTCAAGCACACCGACGCCGCCAATGGCTGGGGTCGGCAAAATCGCGCTGCCGCCGCCGGTGGCCTTGCTTTCATTGTAGAGCGAGACATTGCCCGACACGATTGGGTAATCGAGCGCGCGGCACGCATCGCCCATCCCTTCGAGGCAGCCGACGATTTGCGCCATGATTTCGGGGCGCTGCGGGTTGGCAAAGTTGAGGCAGTTGGTGATCGCAAGCGGCGTTGCGCCAACCGCGCTGATGTTGCGATAGGTTTCGGCAACCGCTTGCTTGCCGCCTTCATACGGGTCAGCATAGCAATAACGCGGGGTGCAATCGGTGCTCATCGCCAGTGCGCGGTTGGTGCCGTGAATGCGCACGACGGCTGCATCACCGCCCGAAAGCTGCGCCGTGTCGCCGCCGACCTGGCTATCATATTGCTGCCAAATCCACGCGCGGCTGGCGATATCAGGGCTTGCCATCAGCTTGAGCAAATCTGCGCCTAGGTCTTTGCTGGCGGGAACATCGCCAAGCGGTTTGACATTGGCCCATGCCTTATATTCATCCTTCGACGCCGCTGGGCGGTCGTACAAAGGCGCGTCTTCGGCCAATGGTCCAAGCGGAATATCGCAAACGACTTCGCCCTTCCACGTCAGCACCATATGGCCTGTGTCGGTGACTTCGCCGATGACCGCGAAATCCAGTTCCCATTTGTCGAAAATGGCCTTCGCAAATTCCTCGCGGCCGGGTTTGAGCACCATGAGCATGCGCTCCTGGCTTTCCGACAGCATCATTTCATAGGGGGTCATGCCCTCTTCGCGGCATGGCACCTTGTCCATGTCGAGGATGATGCCGGCCTTGCCATTGGTCGCCATTTCGACGCTTGAGCTGGTCAGGCCAGCCGCGCCCATATCCTGAATCGCGACAATCGCATCCGACGCCATCAGTTCAAGGCATGCCTCTATCAGCAGCTTTTCGGTGAAGGGATCGCCGACCTGAACCGTCGGGCGCTTTTCTTCAATGTCTGCGCCAAAATCCGCCGATGCCATGGTCGCGCCATGAATACCGTCGCGGCCTGTCTTGGACCCGACATAGACAATCGGGTTACCAACGCCGGTTGCCGCCGAATAGAAAATCTTATCCTGATCCGCGACGCCAACGGTCATGGCGTTGACAAGGATATTGCCGTCATAAGCCGGATGGAAATTGGTTTCGCCGCCCACGGTGGGCACGCCAACACAATTGCCATAGCCGCCAATGCCCGCAACCACGCCTTGCACAAGATGCTTCATCTTGGGATGGTCGGGGCGTCCGAAGCGCAGCGCGTTCATATTTGCCACGGGGCGCGCGCCCATTGTGAAGACGTCGCGCAAGATGCCGCCAACGCCGGTCGCTGCACCCTGATAGGGTTCGATATATGACGGGTGGTTGTGCGATTCCATTTTGAAGATCGCGGCAAGCTTGCTGCCGTTCGGGCCGTCGCCAATGTCGATTACGCCCGCATTCTCACCGGGGCCGCAAATGACCCAAGGCGCCTGTGTCGGCAGTTTCTTCAAATGGATGCGTGAGGATTTGTAGGAACAATGTTCCGACCACATCACCGAAAATATGCCGAGTTCGACCATGTTGGGCACACGGCCCATGGCGTGCAAAATGCGCGCATATTCTTCTTCATTGAGACCATGGTCGGCGACGATTTGGGGCGTGATTTCAGACATGAAACGGCCTTAGCGATGCGGCGATTTTTGTGCCACATAAAATAAATGGGCGCTGGTATTGCTACCAGCGCCCACTGCGTCTGATGTTGGAAGTCCTTGGCCGCTATGGCCATTCTTTCCGCTTTCTGACGTCCGGTTCCCCAATCTGACCCAAAGGCCATTTCGGTTCACCTTGGTACTTTGGGTATCCTACCCGGCGTTGCTTTTCTTGCGATCAGCCGCACATGATATTCGTTTTCTTCGTACCCACCGCCTCTGCCACATTTCCGGTCTTGCGACCGATTGCCTGCTGATTTGGTGATCCTGCATCCATTCTGGTCCGCCCTGCTTTCCCGTTTCCGGTTCTGCTTTGCGTCTCAGCCTGTCTGCCTGATGACTTGAAGGTCTCATGCTTTTCGAGTCGCGCAAAGCGGTAAATGCCAAGTTATCCACAGGCAGGCCACTTCGCGGTGGACAATATGGAGAACAACTTTGTCGCTGAAACAGAAACGGCCTCCACGCTGTGCATGGAGGCCGTAATATTGTCCGGGGGCGAGGGAGAGAGGAGGAGAGCCGCCCGGTCAATCTGTGTTTCGGCAATCGCTTACCGTTGAGGGGCAAATAGGGGCGGAGCCTTCATGCTGCAATTGCGAAAACAACAGGGCCAGTTGCATGTTTTGCAACTCGCCCTGTTTTTCAACGAAATGCATCAAATGCATTCGAATGCCGGGATAAAAAGCGGTTAAGGCGCAATTCCATTACCGGGAAGCGACGCGTTGACGATACCGCCATCGCACGCAATGGTTTCCCCAACGATATAATCACCCGCACGCGCCGCCAGGAAAATCGCGAGCCCCGCCATATCTTCAGGTGTTCCGATGCGCGGGAACGGGATATTTTTGCCGACAGCTTCGGCATGGTCACGCGCCGCTTTGTTCATGTCGGACTGGAATGCACCGGGCGCAATGCCCGACACAAGGATATTGTCCTTCACCAGCTCGGCAGCCAAACGGCGGGTCAGGTGAATGACCGCGGCCTTTGATGCCTGATAGCTGTAGGTTTGCCATGGGTTGATACGCAGGCCGTCAATCGACGCGATGTTGATGACCTTGCCGGGACGATCAAATGTCGCGGCCGCTTTCAACTGCGGATGCAAAGCTTGCGTCAGGAAGAACAAGGATTTGACGTTCAGGTCCATCACGCGGTCCCAGCCCGATTCGGGGAATTGGCCAAAATCGGCGCCCCATGCCGCACCTGCATTGTTCACCAGAATGTCGACCTTTTCCTCACGCTCGGCAATTTGTGCCGCGAGCGAAAGGCAACCATCGACGGTCGACAGATCGCAAGGCAGGCCAATGACCTGATTGCCAAATTCGGCAACGGTTTCTTCGATTTGGTCGACCTTGCGCGCGCTGATGTACACGCGTGCCGCGCCTGCTTTCAAATAGCCTTCGACAATCATCTTGCCGATCCCGCGCGATCCGCCGGTGACCAGGGCCACGCGGCCATTGAGGTTGAATAAAGTTTGAATGTCCATGTCTAATCCTTTGCACAAAATAAGCCGTATGAACCGTAGCCCTGAGCAGCAGTCGCAACGCGACTGCGTCCGTCGAAGGGTGCCAACCAGCGGTTGCGCAGACCTCTCAACGCCCTTCGACTTTCGCCAAGGCTTCGCCTTGACGGCTCAGGGCTACGGTTCTTTTTTCCAATCCGTCTCAATAACCGTTCATCGTCGCCACGCGGTCTGCGTGATAATATGCATCGCCGAAAAATTCATTCAGCCCGCGGTCGCGCTTCATATAAAGGCCGATGTCATATTCATCGGTCATGCCAATGCCGCCATGCATTTGCACGCCTTCGCGTACCGCAAGATTGCATGCCAGCCCTGCTTTCGCCTTGGCCGCCGCAACATATAGCTCCGCCTTAGCATGGCCTTCATCCATCAACGATTGCGCCTTCAGCACAATCGAACGCGCGCCTTCCATTTCACCATAAAGATGCGCGGCGCGGTGCTGAAGTGCCTGAAACTCGCCGATGACGCGGTCGAACTGCTTGCGCGTTTTCAGATAATCGAACGTCATGTCCATGGCGCCGGTGCCAACGCCGACCATTTCGGCAGCTGCACCAACGCGGCCCGCATCGAGCATTTTGGAAAGCACAGCCCAGCCGCCGTCAACGTCACCAATGACAGCGTCGGCATTCACCTGAACACCATCCAGCTTCACATGCGCGGCCATGGCGGAATCGACAAGCCGTGCCGCCTCCATCGACAGGCCCGCCGCATCTTTGTCGACGGCGAACAATGTCAGGCCATCGGTCTCTCCCACCGCGCCTGCGGTCCGTGCGGCGACGATCAGCATGTCCGAAGACGTGCCTTGCACAACAAATTGCTTGTGCCCGGTCAGTTTGAAGCCATTGCCACTGCGTTCGGCAACGCAGGCAATTTTTTCGGGCCGGTGCTTTACGCCCTCTTCAATCGCAATGCCGATGACCGTTTCGCCCGCCAAAATGCCGGGGAACCAGCGGTCACGCATCGCCTTGTCGGCCAGCTTCAACGCCTCAACAGCGGCAACCGATGTCGTCAGAAATGGCGAAGGGGACAGGTTACGGCCAATTTCTTCCAGCACGATTCCGGCCTCAATCTGGCCCATGCCCATGCCGCCTTCCGCCTCTGGAATGAGGATGCCGGTGAAGCCCATTTCGGCAAACTGCTTCCACAGGCCGTGGCTGAAACCATCCTTGCAACCCATATCGCGAAATTTGCGGAAATGGGTGACGGGGGCTTCGCTCGCCATGAAATCACGCGCGCTTTCGCGCAGCATATTCTGGTCGTCGTTCAATGTCATCGCCATGGTCTTAAGCTCCCGGCATTTCGAGGATACGTTTGGATACGACATTCAGCATGACTTCGCTGGTGCCGCCTTCAATCGAGTTCGCCTTGGTCCGCAACCAATTGCGTGCCTTTGACCCGCCGTTGGAACGTTCGCTTTCCCATTCCAGCGCCTGCGTTCCGCCAATCGACATCACCAGTTCGTTACGCTTTTTATTCAGCTCGGTCCCGACATATTTCATCAGGTTGGAATAAGCAGGATGCGCCTTGCCGGTTTTCCATTCGTCCATGAACCGTTCGCCATGCGCACGGAACGTCAGATTTTCGACGTCAAACAATGCCATCTGCGCGCGCAGCACGGGTTCTTCGGACAATACAGCCTTCATCGCCGCACCGATGGAGGTGACGCCGCCATCGCCGCCCATGCCCGAAATCATCTCGCGCTCATGCCCGAGCAGATATTTCGCGACATCCCATCCGCGGTTCAATTCGCCAACGATCTGATGCTTGGGCACCACGACATTGTCGAAGAATGTTTCGCAGAATGGCGAGTTGCCCGAAATCAACTTAATGGGCTTGGTCGTAACGCCGGGCGTTTCCATGTCGAACAACAGGAAGCTGATGCCCTGATATTTGTTGGTCTTGTCGGTGCGCACGAGGCAGAAAATCCAGTCCGCCTTGTCCGCATAGGACGTCCAGATTTTCTGGCCATTGACGACCCAATGATCGCCCTTGTCTTCGCCAAAGGTCTGCATCGATACAAGGTCGCTGCCCGAGCCGGGTTCGGAATAGCCCTGGCACCAGCGGATTTCGCCGCGGGCGATCTGGCCCAAATAATGCACTTTTTGCTCTTCAGTGCCGAACTTCAGCAAGGCCGGGCCAAGCATCCATATGCCAAAGCTGTTCAGCGGCGAACGGCAACCGAGCTTTGCCATTTCCTGACGCAAGACTTTGGTTTCCTGAGGGCTAAGGCCTGCACCACCATAAGCTTTGGGCCAATCGGGCACGGTGTACCCCTTGGCCACGCAGCGTTCGAGCCACAGCTTTTGCGCGTCGGATTGGAACACAAAATTGCGGCCACCCCAGCAGACATCTTCGTCACCCTTTGCAGGCGTGCGCATTTCAGCTGGGCAGTTTTCCTCCAGCCAGGCGCGCGCTTCGGCGCGGAAAGTTTCAAGCTCGGACATCATGCTCTCCTGTTTTAATTGCGTGATGAATTTTTGGGCGGTCACGCGCAGAAACGCAAGCGCTTATCGGTGAGCGAAGCATGCCGTAACGTCATTTGCATCGCGATTGACAGGCCAAGAAGCAAGCCTAGCATGAGGCTGGGAAACAGGAGAGACACAACGTGCGATTCGACGGAAAAACTACCCTTTCGCGCAGCGTGATTTAACTTTCCATGACCACAGCAGTCCCACTTCCCCGATCGTTGAAGGTCATGCATGGTCTAGGCTCTGTAGCCTATGGCGTGAAGGACAATGGCTTTTCGGTTTTCCTGCTGATTTTTTATAATCAGGTGCTGGGCATTGACGCTGGGCTTGTCGGCACTGTCATTATGGCGGCGCTGATTTTTGATGCCTTTGCCGACCCGATCATTGGTGAGCTGTCCGACCGCACGCAAAGCAAATGGGGGCGCCGCCTTCCATGGTTATACGGTGCCGCAATCCCGCTCGGCATTATCTGGATGCTGCTGTGGCACCCGCCCGAAATGGGGCAGTTCGGAACGATCATCTGGCTGTTCTGCACCGCGGTATTGGCGCGCACATTGGTTGCAATGTGCGAAGTCCCGTCGATCGCTTTGGTGCCAGAATTGACCGGCGATTATGACGAACGCACGCGATTGATGCGGTACCGTTTTCTGTTTGGCTGGGCCGGCGGCTTGCTGATGCTCATTTTCGCCTATGGCATTTTCTTTACTGGCGAAAAGGGTGTGAGCGATCCCGATGGCTATGACTCGCTTTCCTTATGGGGCGCGTTGATGATGACGGGCGCGGTGCTGATTTCAGCATTGGCCCAGCACCGCCATGTCGCCAAACAATCCCCGCCTGCCCCGCGCGGCGCAGGCCTTGGCCATGCGCTTGCCGAAGTACAGGCAACCCTGTCCAATAAAGCCTTCCTCTGGCTGGTATCGGCCGCGTTGTTTGCCCTTATCAATCAGGGCCTCACCTTTGCGCTCAGCAACTATCAGCTCGCCTTTCTGTGGCAGCTTCAGCAGATGGAAATGCTCTATTACGCACTTCTCCTGTTCGGCACGGTTATCGTCGCATTCTTCATTGTTCCGCCACTTTCTGCGCGCCTTGGCAAGAAAAACGCCGCTATCCTGCTTGCCCTGCTTTCGCTCAGCTTCAACACGGCGCTGTACGCGAGTTGGCTGCTTGACCTTGTGCCCGGTGGGTCATCGGACCCGTCGGTCACATTCATGTTTTTCTTCCTCATATTTTCGAACAGTACGGCTATCGGTATGATGATGCTGACATCGTCGATGATGGCCGATGTTGTGGAGGCATCGCAGGAAGAAACGGGCAGGCGTTCCGAGGGTCTGTTTTTCGCAGGCTATTTCTTTATGCAAAAATGCGCCGTGGGCATTGGCACTTTTGCCGCCAGTATGATCCTGACCTTGGCTGACTTTCCGCTAAACGCCGTGCCGGGCAAAATTGACGTCGCTGTCCTTGATGGACTTGCTTTATATTATATGGGCGTAGTGGCCGTGCTTGGAATTAGCGGCGTTCTTATCCTGCGGCATTTCCCAATTTCACGCGAAAGTCATAATGAACGTTTGCGCGCCTTGAACACATCGGCATAGTCTGCCAGTTAAATATGCAATTAAATATGGAAGAGGAATTGAGTCATGAATTTCGATCTCACCGACAAACAAACTTACTGGCGGGACCGCATTCGCGACCATAACGAACGCTTCCTTCGTCCGCGCGTTGCCGATTATTATGCCGAACAGGCCGTGGGCGACCGTTGGAAAGTGCTTCAGGTCGTTGAAGAGGAAAAGGCACGGGCGAAAGCCGCTGGTCTTTGGAACCTGTTCATGCCGCCAACGTCGGGCCGCGTGCATGTCGATGACAGCGTCCATTTCGATGGCCCCGGCCTGACCAACCTGGAATATGCCCTGTGCGCCGAAGAAATGGGCCGCATCGGTTTTGCATCTGAAGTGTATAACTGTTCAGCGCCCGACACCGGCAATATGGAAGTGTTCCTGCGGTACGGTACCGCCGAGCAAAAAGAAAAGTGGATGGTCCCGCTGATGAACGGCGAAATCCGTTCGGCCTTTTTGATGACTGAGCCAGCCGTGGCGTCGTCCGATGCAACCAACATCGAAACATCGATCCGCCGTGAAGGCGACGAATATGTCCTCAACGGCGTGAAGTGGTGGTCGTCAGGCGCAGGTGATCCGCGCTGCAAAATCGCGATTGTCATGGGCAAGACCGATTTCGAAGCGAAGCGTCATGCGCAGCAATCAATGGTGCTGATGGAGCTCGACTCGCCGGGCGTTAAAATCCTGCGTCACCTTCCTGTGTTCGGATATGACGATGCGCCGCATGGCCATATGGAAATCGAATTGAAGGATGTCCGCATTCCCGCATCGAACATGTTGCTGGGCGAAGGCCGCGGCTTCGAGATCGCGCAAGGGCGCCTTGGACCTGGCCGTATTCACCATTGCATGCGCACCATCGGCACCGCTGAAGAAGCGCTGGAAAAAATGTGCAAGCGGCTTCAGTCGCGCGTTGCTTTCGGTAAGACCATTGCCGAACATAGCGTGTGGGAAGAACGCATCGCCCGCGCGCGTATCGACATTGAAATGACCCGTCTGCTCTGCCTCAAGGCGGCGGACATGATGGACAAGGTCGGTAACAAGGCAGCGGCTGCGGAAATCGCGATGATCAAGGTGCAGGCACCGACGATGGCCTTGAACATCATCGACAATGCCATTCAGGCGCATGGCGGCGGCGGCGTGTCCGACGATTTCGGTCTGGCAAATGCATGGGCGCATCAGCGCACCTTGCGCCTCGCCGATGGTCCGGACGAAGTGCACGCACGTGCGATTGCCCGTATGGAATTGGGCAAGCATGGCGGCCGCGGCAAAGAAGGCATGTCGAGCGGTGACATCGGGGTAGCCCGGTGAAAGCGGCCGTCCTGATCGAAGCGGGCAAACCGCTTCAGATTGAACAGATCAACATTTCGAACCCCGGGCCGCATGAGGTGCTTATCCGCACTGCGGCCTGCGGGCTTTGCCATAGCGATCTGCATTTCATCGAAGGCGCATATCCGCATCCCCTGCCCGCGATTCCGGGCCATGAGGCGGCGGGTATTGTGGAGGCCGTGGGCAGCGAAGTGCGTACCGTTAAGGTCGGTGACGCCGTTGTCACCTGCCTGAGCGCATTCTGCGGCCATTGCGAATATTGCGTCTCCGGCCGGATGTCCTTGTGCCTTGGCGGCGACACCCGGCGCAAGCCCGGCGAAGCCCCGCGTCTGACACGCCCCGATGGCAGCATCGTCAACCAGATGCTGAACCTGTCGGCTTATGCCGAAATGATGCTGGTGCATGAACATGCGTGCGTTGCGATTAACCCCGAAATGCCGCTTGATAAGGCATCGGTCATCGGCTGCGCTGTCACCACAGGTGCAGGCACGATTTTCAACGCATGCAAAGTGACGCCCGGCGAAACCATTGCGGTTATCGGCTGTGGCGGCGTTGGTCTTGCGACGATTAACGCGGCTAAAATTGCTGGCGCGGGTCGCATCATTGCGGCTGATCCTATGCCCGAAAAGCGGGCACTGGCGATGAAGCTGGGTGCAACCGATGTCATCGACCCAATGGATGCTGATGCAGCCAAGCAAATTCAGGAATTGACCAAGGGCGGCGTCGATCATGCGATTGAAGCTGTCGGTCGTCCGGCGTCGGGTGAACTGGCCGTCAAATCGCTCAAGCGCGGCGGGACTGCAACGATACTGGGCATGATGCCGCTGCAGCATTCGGTCGGACTGTCGGCAATGGACCTGCTGTCGGGCAAGAAATTGCAAGGCGCGATCATGGGCGGCAACCGCTTCCCTGTTGATATTCCGCGCCTCGTCGATTTCTACATGCGCGGCATGCTGGATCTCGACAGCATCGTTTCGGAAACCATTCCGCTGGAACGTATCAATGAAGGCTTTGACCAAATGAAGCGCGGTGATGCTGCCCGTTCGGTTATCGTATTTGACCAATGACCGCAGCGCCGACACCCATTGATGCACAGACGGCCTTTACCGGTACCGTTGCACCAACCGGCACGGACATATTGGACGAAGTCAAGCTCGCCGAATGGATGACCGCCAATGTCGCGGGTTTTGAAGGCCCGGTGCAGGCGCTGAAGTTTGCCGGCGGGCAATCCAACCCGACATACCGGCTTAACGCCAAAAGCGGGTCATATGTGCTTCGCCGCAAGCCATTGGGTATATTGTTGCCCAGCGCGCACGCCGTGGACCGCGAATATAAAGTCATCGCCGGGCTTCACCCGACAGGCTTTCCCGTCGCCAAGCCCTATGGCCTGTGCACCGACGACAGCGTCATCGGCAGTTGGTTCTACATCATGGACATGGTCGAGGGCCGCACGATCTGGGACGGCGCGATGCCAGGGTCGAACCCGGCCGAGCGCACAGCAACCTATGAAGCGATGATCGACACGCTGGCCGCGTTGCACAATGTGGACATCGATGCGGCGGGACTGTCCGATTTTGGCAAACCCGGCAATTATTTCGGACGCCAGGTCGACCGCTGGACAAAGCAATATCGCTTGGCAGAAACCGAAGTCATGCCCGAAATGGAGCGGTTGATCGAATGGCTGCCCAAAACGCTGCCCGAACAAACACGCACCAGCGTCGTCCATGGTGACTACCGCATCGATAACATGATTTTCGATGCCAAGGATCCGCATGTTGTCGCCGTGCTCGACTGGGAACTGTCGACGCTGGGCGATCCGCTGGCGGATTTCACCTATGTCGCGATGGCATGGGTCACGCATAATGAAGGGCGCTCCGGCGTCATGGATTTGGACCGCGCGGCACTCGGCATCCCCGAACTCGACGCGATGGTCGAACGTTATTGCGCGGCAACGAACCGCGACGGCGTGCCCGATATGAACTGGTATTTTGCCTATAACTTCTTCCGCTTGGCGGGGATTATTCAGGGTATCAAAAAACGCGTCATTGATGGCACCGCAAGTTCGGCCCATGCACAAGCGATGGCCGAACGTGTGTACCCGCTCGCGCAATCCGCATGGAAATTTGCCGAGCAATCCGGGGCGTAAATTTGGCTTTCATGGGGGAGTGCTATGTCGTTATTTGACATGAGAGGGCAGGTCGCGGTTATTACCGGATCATCGCGCGGTATCGGCAAGGCAATCGCCGAAGAAATGGCCGAGCAAGGCGCAAAGGTCGTCATATCCAGCCGCAAGCTGGACGTCTGCGATGAAGTCGCCGCAGCGCTTAATGCGAAATATGGCGATGGCACAGCCGTCGCAATTGCCGCCAATATTTCGTCCAAGGAAAGTCTGCAGGCTTTGGTCGATGGCAGTCGCAAAGCATTTGGCAAGATCACAGCTTTGGTCTGCAACGCAGCCTCGAACCCATATTACGGCCCGATGGCGGACATCAGCGACGATGCGTTCAGCAAGATCCTGACCAACAATATCGTCGCCAACAACTGGCTCATTTCCATGGTTGTGCCGGAAATGATCGCACGCGGCGAAGGGTCCATTACGATTATATCGTCAATCGGTGGCCTGAAAGGATCGTCCGTCATTGGCGCCTATTGTATTTCCAAAGCAGCGGACATGCAGCTGGCACGCAATCTGGCGGACGAATATGGACCCAAAGGAGTGCGGGTGAACTGCATCGCGCCGGGCTTGATCAAGACCGATTTTGCAAAGGCGCTTTGGGACAACCCCGAAACATTGAAACGCTCGACATCGACCGCATCGCTGAAGCGTATTGGTGAGCCCCATGAAATTGCGGGCGCGGCAGTATTTCTGGCTTCCCCGGCGGGCGCGTTTATGACGGGGCAAACAATGGTCATTGACGGCGGCGTGACAAGCAGCGGCGGAGGAGTAGGATAATGGGCGCATTAGCAGGCAAAGTAGCCATCATCACGGGCGCAGGTTCAGGGATTGGCCGCGCATCGGCCATTCGCTTTGCTGCCGAGGGCGCAAAAGTCGTTTTGGGCGATATGGCCGCATCGGTGCACGACACCGCCGCCATGATTGGCGACGCGGCCACCGCCGTCCAGATGGACGCAGGTGATGAGGCGGATGTCGCCGCGATTGTCGCAAAGGCGATCGAACTGCACGGCCATCTTGATGTCGCCTTTGCCAATGCGGGCATTTCCGGCGGCATGGAAGGTATCTTCGACAACACGGTCGAAAATTTCACCAGTGTCTTGCGCGTCAACCTCATTGGCCCTTGGCTGATGGTGAAGCATGCGGGCAAGGTCATGGCTGATGCCGGCAATGGCGGTTCGATCATCCTGACCGCAAGTGTCGCGGGCATTCGTTCGGGTGCGGGCGGCCCGCCTTATTCGGCATCGAAAGCCGGCGTCATCAATCTGGCGCAGGTCAGCGCGCAACAATTGTCGGGCACCAATGTCCGCTGCAACGCCATTTGCCCCGGCCTGACCGAAACCGGCATGACCAAGCCGACATTCGATTATGCAAAGGAAAAGGGCGTGACCGACAAGATCGGTCGCCTCAACCCGCTGCGCCGCGGCGCTCAGCCAGAGGAGCTCGCCAATGTCGCCTTGTTCCTTGCGAGTGATCAGGCGAGCTACGTCAATGGTCAAGCGATTGCCGTCGACGGCGGCCTTTCCAGCTCACACCCCGTAACCCGCCAATTAACAGGACAAACAGCCGTATGAACGCCGAAGAATTAGGTTTCCGTCCAGACCGGCTTGCCCGGATACCTGCATTCATTCAGACCGAATATCTCGACAGCGGCAAATTGCCCTTTGCGGCGCTGTTGGTCGGACGCGGTGATGATATTGCGCTTCAGTGGAATTCAGGCGTTGCCGACGACGCAATCTTCCGCATTGCATCGATGACCAAGCCCATCACCTCGGTCGCATTCATGCAGCTGGTCGAACAGGGCAAGGTTGCGCTGACCGATCCGGTTTCCAAATATATTCCGGAATTTGCGAAACTGGGCGTATTTGTGGGCGGCGGCGGCAATGTGCCGTTTATGACACGCCCGCCAACGACCCAGATGCGCATCGTCGATCTGCTGCGCCACACGGCTGGTTTTACCTATAGCTTTCAGGAACAGGGCAATGTCGACGCGGCCTATCGCAAGACCGATGTGGAAAGCTGGACCAAAAATACTTCGCAAAGCATGATCGACACGCTCGCGCAGATCCCGCTGGAATTCGACCCCGGCACGCAGTGGAATTATTCCGTCGCCACCGACATTGTCGGCATATTGGTGGAACGGATCAGCGGATTATCACTGCCTGAATATTTCCAGACGCATATCTTTGCGCCGCTGGGCATGGCCGATACATTTTTCCAAGTGCCCGCCGATAAGGCATCGCGTATCCCCGACGGTTTTGGCTTTGACCCCGACACCAAAATGAAACTGCTCGACAAGGCTGGGGCCGAAAGCGCCTGGGCCAAGGGTTGGACGTTCAACTCCGGCGGCGGCGGCCTTGCGTCGAGCATATCCGACTATCATCGTTTTTGCCGGATGCTGCTCAATGGCGGCGCGTTGGATGGGGCACAAATCTTGAGCCCCAAAACAATCGAATTGATGACCGCCAACCATATTCCCGGCGGCCAAGACCTGACGCAAATGTCGAAGTCTTTGTTTAGCGAGGCCGAAATGGCCGGCATTGGCTTTGGCCTTGGCTTTGCAACGACCATCGATAGCGCCGCGACACTTGCGCCTTGTTCCAACGGCGATTTTTATTGGGGTGGCATGTATTCCACCGCCTTTTTCATCGATCCGGTGGAAGACATCATCATGATTTTCATGACGCAATTGCTGCCATCGACCACCTATCCGGTGCGCCGCGAAATCAAGACGATGATCTATTCGGCGCTGACGGCGTAAGCACGTCCTGCTGAACTTGGGTCGGGCGGAGACACGGTTTCCACCCCACGCCCCTACACCGTCGCAATCTCCACCTGATTGACGGGCACTGGTTTGGCCCGTGCCGCAATCAGGCTTCCGCCCACAATCAAGGCCGTGCCCAAAAGCACAGGCCAGGTGATGGGTTCAGCGAAAAACAGCCAGCCGAAAAAAGCGGCCCAGACAAAGGCGGTATATTCGACCGGAATCAAAATCTGCGCTTCTGCACGTGCATAAGCCCAGCTTAATAAGAGCAGCGAGATAACCGCCAGCGCAGCAGATGCGCCGACCATGGGGGCATCAGACATGCCGATGGGCTGCAAAAACCATGGCGCGACAAGGCCAAGCGTTAACGCCACAAACAGATTCTGGAAAAAGGCGATTTCGATTGGGCCAGCGACCTGCGCCTGCTGCCGCGCGAGGATGAGGTTATAGGCAAACACCACCGCCGAAAATAAAACCGCAGCAGCACCCCATACATGGTCCATCGTATAATGTCCGCTCAACCGGCCCGCCATGATGACGGCAACGCCGCCCAAACCCGCCAGCGACGCCCAGATCGCCTCTTTACCAATGGTTTCTTTCAACATCACGGCGGCAAGATACAGCGCGATGACGGGCGCAATAAAGCTGAGACCAATCGCTTCCGCCAACGGCAGTTTCGTGAGCGACCAGAAAAAGCTGACCGCCATCACCGCGACAACGATGCTGCGCCACAAATGGATTTTCAGCAGATGTACGGGCGGCCATTTCTGCCGCGTGGCAACGAACAAAACGCCCATCAACAATGCGCCCAAGCTATTGCGCCACATCACCGCATTATACGCACCGATCGAGAGCGCCAGATCCTTCATCGCCGCGTCCATCAGCGAAAATGTGCCGATACCGGCCGCCGCCACCATGAAGGGGATAAAGGGGCGCGGGTGCAATTCAGCCATGGCTAAATGCTATGCGCCGCAAGGTCAGTCAGGGCATCGCCATCGACCCGGTACACCGTCCATTCGTCCATCGGACGTGCGCCCAGCGCCTTGTAAAAATCAATCGCGGGCGTGTTCCAATCGAGCACCGACCATTCCAGCCGTGCGCAATCGCGTTCCACCGCAAGCGCCGCAAGCTTACCCAGCAATGCCTTGCCAAGGCCAGACCCCCGCGCATCGGGCCGGACGAACAGATCCTCCAGATAAATTCCCGGACGCCCTTCAAAGGTCGAAAAATTGTGGAAGAACAAGGCAAAACCCTGCGGCGTCCCGTCAATCTCGCCGATCAACACCTCAGCAAAGGTGCGCGGTCCAAACAGCTTTTGCGCCATCACCGCTTCATCAAAACGCACTTCATGGGCAAGCTTTTCATATTCCGCGAGGTCGCGGATAAACTGGCCAATGAGCGAAATGTCCGCTGGCGTCGCCGAACGAATGGAAATCATGACGTTGTTCCGTTGAGCCGACACGTAAAACGACGATAAGAAAGGTACATCGCAGCGCCGACGCAACCCGCCATCGCGCCAACAGTCAAGGAATCGAACAGCATCAATGCCCACACCACCGCCGCCGGGCTGCCCATAGCCCATGTGTGGTTCAGCCCATGCAGCAGGAACAGCGGGACATAGGCAGCGACCAGCAGCAAAATCAGTAAGGGAACATAGCGCCACCCTTGGAATAGCGCAGACCGCCAATCTACCCTCTCGCTGTGGTCTCCAAAAATGCCCGCAAGCAAAAGAAGCAGGAATGGCGTGGATATGATCGCAAGGATGGTGCGAAGAATATTTAACGGTACGGCGGGTATGACGTGCGCAAATGGCTCTGCCAACACACCGATGACGCCGAATAAGACGAACCCCAATAGCAATTTGCGCCAAGCAATGTTGCGCAGGTCATACCAGCGCCCTCCATTCGCCTGGTTCCACCAGAAACGTGCCGACGCGAAAAAACAAAGCAGGAGACCGGCGATCTTGGCATAGCCAAAGACCCATCGAACCGGGTGATTGCTCAGTGCGACCGCAGCGTCGCGGCTGTCAAACATACCGAGGGAAATTTCCGCAACATGTTGTGCGAATTCAGGGATGATAACGAGCGCCAGCACCCACGGCGCGACCCAGAGCATCGAAAGTCCTTTGGAATAGAGCTCTAACACATCGCTTAAAAGCGCCCGAACTGCTCCCGCAACACTATCCATGCGTTCCCCCAAAAATATGACTTCAAGCCGCTTTCCCGTGCAACGTATCCATGCTGACGCTGGTGCCGGCGTCAATCTCCGCCGCTTTGGCTTCGACCAATTTGACGATGTGGCTGACCATGTCGTCATTTTCGACATGGTGATCGGTCACGCCCGACAGATAGACCATATGCTTGCCATTGCCGCCGCCGGTGATGCCGATGTCGGTTTCGCGCGCTTCGCCGGGGCCGTTGACGACGCAGCCAAGCACCGAGAGGGACATGGGCGTCTTGATATGGCTCAGCGCGTCTTCCAGCTTTTGCACGGTACGGATGACGTCGAAACCTTGGCGGGCGCAGCTGGGGCAGCTGACGACGCGGACGCCGCGCGTACGCAGGCCCAATGCTTTCAGGATTTCATAGCCGACGCGAACTTCCTCTTCGGGTTCGGCAGACAGGCTGACGCGGATGGTGTCGCCAATTCCGGCCCAGAGCAGATTGCCCATGCCGATGGATGATTTGACCGTGCCGCCAATCAACCCGCCCGCTTCGGTAATCCCCAGATGCAGCGGGCAATCAACCGCCTCGGCCAGCCCCATATAGGCCGCAACCGCAAGGAACACGTCGGACGCTTTGACCGCGACCTTATATTCGTGGAAATCATGGTCCTGCAGCAGCTTGATATGGTCAAGCGCGCTTTCGATCAGCGCTTCCGGGCAAGGCTCGCCATATTTTTCGAGGAGGTCCTTTTCCAGAGACCCGGCGTTCACGCCAATACGGATCGCGCAGCCATTGGCCTTGGCCGCGTTGACGACCTCTTTCACGCGCTCGGACGACCCGATATTGCCCGGGTTAATCCGCAGGCACGCAGCGCCAGCGTCCGCCGCCTCAAGCGCGCGTTTATAATGGAAATGAATGTCGGCGACGATGGGCACATTGGCCGCGCGCACAATCTGTTTCAGCGCAGCGGTGCTTTCGACATCAGGACAGGACACGCGAATGATATCGACACCTGCATCTTCGCAGCGACGGATTTGGTCGATGGTCGCGGCGGCATCGCTGGTCAACGTATTGGTCATCGTTTGCACCGAAATCGGGGCATTTCCACCAACAGGGACATTACCCACCATGATCTGGCGGGACTGACGACGCGCGATATCGCGCCAAGGGCGAATGGAAGACATTTGGGGGATATAGGCGGCTTGGAATATTCCCGCAATCATCATCCTATACGCACGACACAAGAGAAGCGCTTTGAATTACGTATGGTTAACACTATGGCGCGCGCATGAAACGCTTACTTATCGCTCTTCTCGTCCTTTTCGCGCCGCTTGCCCCTGCCCAGGCCTATTGGGAATATGGGCATGAGACGGTCGCGAAAATCGCGCAGGCCAATATGTCCCCAAATGCGCGCGCGAATATGCAACGTCTGTTGCGGGCAGCGCCGATGCTCGGCACGCCCAAATGCGCAATGCGCAATATCAGCGAGGTCAGCGTCTGGGCCGATTGCATCAAGGGCGATCGGGTGCGCTGGGGCTACACCAACAGTTGGCATTATCAGAATGTCGATATTTGCAAGCCGTTCGATCTGAAAAGCGCGTGCGCCGACGGCAACTGTGTGTCGGCGCAAATCGACCGCAATGTTGCGTTGCTATCTAACAAGGCGCTGCCTGCGCATGTTCGTTTGGAGGCGCTCGCCTTCCTCGTGCATTTTGTTGGCGATATTCACCAGCCATTGCACGCGGGTGACCATGCGGACCGCGGCGGCAATGACCTGAAGGCCAGCTATGGCATCATGCCGGGATATAATTTGCATGCGGTGTGGGATGGTTTGCTCGCGGACCGTGCGCTGTCTGCTGCGCCAGCTATCGTCCGCGTTTTTTCACCAGCGGAGAAAGCGGCCGTCGCACAAGGCAATGTCCGGCAGTGGAGCGAAGAGAATTGGGCAATATCGAAAGAAATTGCTTATCCCCGCGCGGTCGATGGTGACCCATGTGGCGCCAAGCCAACCGCGCCCGTGGTGATTGATGAAGCCGACGTCGCGGCGTCACGCGCCGCATTACGCCAGCAGGTTGAACGCGGCGGGATCAGGCTGGCGCGGTTGTTGGACGAAGCGCTGCGTTAACCCTTAAAGCCCGCGCCATTTCCAGCCGCCTTCGGTGTGGTTGCGGACGATGACGGTGAAAATGCCCGTCATGATCAACATGAGCGCGACCGTCACAAATGTGGGTATCGCTTGATCATTGTCCGCGAGCAGCGCCAAGCCAGTCATCGCCAAAACATAAAAGCCGAGCACGGCCCATCCCTGCCACTTGAATGGCAGGCCAGCGCCATAGCCGAAACGTTTCGCCCGAAACCAAGGTTCTTTGCCGAAGAATAAACCGAGCATTTCACATCTCCTTTGGCGGACGGCGGCGTTTTGCCAAGGCCGCACGCAACAATAGCTTATTTTCTGTATGGGCGCTCGGGAAATCAACAAAAAAGGGCTGCGCAGATTTTCGCCTGCGCAGCCCCATTTTGATCTGGTAAAAAAGCGTTATTCGCCCGTCGGGAAGCCGCGCTTTTTCATGATATATTTCACATCAGGATCACGACCACGGAATGCGCGATAGGCTTCGATCCGGTCGGTTTCATTGCCCGTTGCCAGCAACATCGACCGGAACCGCTCTGCTGTTTCCTTGTCCCAGACATCGCCTTTTTCGGTGAAGGCCGCCCATGTGTCGGCATCCATCGTTTCGGACCAGAGATAGCTGTAATAACCCGCCGAATAGCCATCATCGGCAAACAGATGGTTAAACTGCGGCAGGCGATGGCGCATCGCCATTTCCTTCGGCATGCCAATTTCGGCCAGCGTATCGCGTTCAAATGCGCGCGGATCGGTTACGGGTTCGCTGCGGTTATGCAGCTTCATATCCAAAATGGCGCTCGACAGATATTCTACGGTCGAAAAGCCTTGGTTGAAGGTATCACTCGCGCGGATTTTTTCGACCAAGGCCGCCGGGATTGGCTCCCCTGTTTTATAATGCTTGGCATAAGTGTTGAGCACATAAGGCGTGAGCAACCAGTTTTCGTTCACTTGGCTTGGATATTCCACAAAGTCGCGCGGCGTGCCGCCAAGGCCGGGCCATGTGATGTTGTAATTCAGATAATGAATGGCGTGACCGAATTCGTGGAATAATGTCGACGCGTCATCGATGCTGATCAGCGTTGGCACGCCATCGGCGCCGGGCACGAAGTTGTTATTGTTCGATGCAAGCACAATGTCGTTCTTGCCGCCCAATTTGTGCTGACTGCGATAGGTCGTCATCCACGCGCCCGAACGCTTGCCGGCGCGCGCGAAATTGTCGAGGTAGAACAGGCCAATGACCTTGCCATCGCGCTTAACCTCAAATGTCCGCACCTTGGGTTCGAACACAGGGACTGTGCCCGTATTTTCCGTGAAGCTCATGCCATATAGCTTGCCCGCCGCGTCGAACATCGCGGCGACCATATTATCCAGCTGGAAATAGGGTTTAACGGCTTCCTGATCGAGGTCATATTTCGCCTTGCGCACCTTTTCGGCGTAAAAACGATAATCCCATGGCTCGATCGTGATGTTGTCGGCATTGGCGATTGCCTGCATGTCGGCCACTTCTTCTTTGACGCGGGCGACGGCAGCAGGCCAGACCTTCATCATCAGGTCCATCGCCTTATTCGGATCCTTCGCCATCGTGTCGGCCATGCGGTAATGGGCATGGGTTGGAAAGCCCAGGATTTCGGCACGCTGCTGACGCAGTTTCAGGATTTCGGCGATAGTCGCGTTGGTGTCGTTCGCATTCTGGTTATCGCCGCGCATCGTGAACGCACGCCAGACCTTTTCACGCAAATCGCGCCGCGTTGAATTTTCAAGGAAAGGTTGAACGGCAGAACGGGTGTTCACGACCGCCCAACCGGTTTGACCCTTTGCCTTGGCCGCAGCCTGAATCGCCGCGACATAGCTTTCGGGCAGGCCAGCAAGGTCCGCCGCGTCGGTTATGAGGATGAAGGTTTCTTCATCCGCCAGAACCTTTTCGGAAAAAGCCGAGAATTTCTTGGAAAGATCGGTCTCTATGCGGATGACCTGCGCCTTCTTGGCCGCATCGAGCATCGCTCCATTGCGGACCAGACTGTCATAGGTCCGCTCCAACAGACGCATTTGCTTGGCATCTAGGCCAAGATTGGCGCGTTGATCGTACAGATATTTGACGCGCTGGAAATAACGGGCATCCAGCGAAAGTTCGGAGAAGAACGCACTGACCTTTGGTTCCCATTCCGCCTGAATTTTGCGGACTTCAGGGTTCGACAGGTTCGATGAATGCACGCCCCAGATCGAGAATAAACGGCCGATTTTTTCGCCGGACAGTTCGCTGGCGGTAATGGTGTTATCGAACGTGATGGCTTCGGGTTTTTCGAGCATGGCTTCGAACTCGGCCTTTGATGCCTGCATCGCGGCTTCAAACGCGGCCGGGAATTCCGCGACTTTGACCTTGTCCCATGGCGGCACGCCTTCATAGGGACCGGTCCATTCCTGAAGCAACACGGGGTCGCTGGCGATATGGCCCGACTTCATTTCTTTCGCTTGTGCAACCGCCGTCATCGCAACTCCTGACATTAAAAGCGCCGCTGCGCTCACCATGATTTTTCCCGTTTTCACCTAAATATGCTCCTCTGCATTTTGCGGCCCCTATGCCCAGGCTCCGTGAACAGGGGATTAGCGCATCGGGCACGCCTTGCAAACAACCAGTCGGCCAAAACTGTTGCGTCCAAAACGGGGAGAAATTTTACATCGCACAAACCGCAATTATCGTGCGTTCGCGACGTGAACCGCCTATTCGCGTTGGCGGGAGAATATATATGGCAGAACCACCGTCCACCTTCAGTTCCAGCATCAATGGCCGCACCGCCATGATCGTCGGCGGCACGCCGCAACGTGTCGCTGAACTCAATCTATTGCTGTCCTTAACGGGCTGCACCGCGCTGGTGATGGACGATACACAGCGGGCGGATTTCATTTTGGTCCATTTTACGTCCAAAATGGATATACCCGCAGATTTCCTAGCGCGCATATCGCGGTATCTCCAAATGCATCGGAGCACTGCGTTGGTGTGGACCAATATGGACGGGCTCGAAGACGCTTACGCAGCGCTTCCGCAAGGCCAGTGCCATTTCTTCGTCGACGCGGACGATATCGAGGCGATACCGATTTTGACGGGGGCGTTTGGACGGGGCGAAATGAACCGACTGCATGAAAGGAACCGTGATGTCCCATTCGGATCGCTACACCGAATCAGCGACGAGCTTGCAGAATTTGCCCGCACGCTTGCCCGCATGGCCGATTCGGAACGCAAAACATCGATATCCGACAAAGCTATGTCCTTTCGGCCAGCGCCGTTGGGTGGGTTTCAGGGATTTCCTACCGCCGGTTCCATGCGTTCGGACGCGACGGACGCCCAAACGCTGCGCGAGATCATCAAATTACGCCGCATGCGGGAGCGATTTTTCCCGGCAGATCTGTTCGCGGATCCGGCATGGGATATACTGCTCGACCTGAAGGCCGCCCGGCAAGAAGGCCAGCAAGTGTCGATTTCCAGCCTGTGTATTGCCGCTGCTGTTCCGCCAACGACCGCGCTGCGGTGGATTACCGCGATGACCGAAAACGGAATGCTCGTCCGGCGTCAGGATCCAGCCGATGCACGGCGGGTTTTCGTTGCACTGTCGGACGAAACATCCGCCAAGCTGGATGATTATTTGGCGGCAATCGGCACCAGTTCTACTCCGATCATCTGATTAGGCTTGCAAAAGCTAAAACGCTTTGGCAAAGGCGCGCTTCCCATAGTGGGGCGCTTAGCTCAGTTGGTAGAGCATCTCGTTTACACCGAGAGGGTCAGCGGTTCGAGCCCGTTAGCGCCCACCATTTTTGGATGATAGCCGGTCGAGGCACCGAAAATGCAGGAATTCCCATTTTCATTCATCGTACAGAAAGCTTTCTGCTGGCATTTTGGCCGAATGCGGGGACTTTTTGCAACTTTGGGCACAGGCATCATTATATTGTCGGCAGGATATGCGCCTGACGCAGCTGCTGCCCGGGAAACCGAGCAATCGGAAATCACCAATTGCAATGATCCCCGGCACAGACATGTGGTCGTGCGGCCACTGACCGAATCACTGCCTGTGCGAAAAACCGAAAAGCAGCGCGTCCGCCGCATATTGATGTAGGGTCAGGACCTATTAGTCCGCTGCGCGCAGCAGCTTTGCCATTTCGGCATCATCCCATTCCACACCGCCGGCGACGCGCCACACTTCTTTGCCATCACTGTCATATAATATGGTGGTGGGCAGCGCGATTGCGTTGTTGAACGCCGTCAGCAGTGCATTGTCAGCATCGGTGTAGGGTTCCAAATTTTTGACCCCTGTTTCCGTGAAAAACGCGGCAACAGGCGCGCGTCCTTCAAGGTCTTGCGACACGGCGATCACGTGCATCCGGCCTTTTTCCAGCTTTGCCAGCGCATCCAGCGTCGGCATTTCCGCTTTGCACGGTGCGCACCATGTTGCCCAAATATTGAGCAACAAGGGCTTGCCTGCAAAATCGGCAAGACTGACATCCTGACCCTGCGCATCGGCAAAAGGTGCCGATGGTGCTTTTTGGCCAGCAAATGTGTAGCTGAGCGTGGCGCGCATGCCATTGGCGCTTTCAAGCGTGATTTCAGCCTTGTCAGATGCGCCTGCCTTGGCCGTGGATGCGGGTTGCGCTTGCCCCTTGGGTTCGCTTTCTTTATCGCACCCAGCCAGCACTAAAAGGATTAAGGCAATTACAAAGCGCATCTCTGATTCCAATAGCATGTGGGGCGGCCGGTTTGGCGAAGGCCCCGGCGTTATCATGCGCGAGATAAATGCCTCCATCCCGTTCGACAAGCGTCTTTGGCAGGAAGACATTGCCGGCAGCAAAGCGCATGCCGATATGCTGGCCGCAAACGGCATTATAACGGCGTCAGACAATGCCGCGATCCAAAGCGGGCTCGATAGCATTTACGCCGAATATGCAGCCAATGGCGTGCCCGAAGACCTCACGCTTGAAGATATTCATATGGTCACCGAAACGCGGTTACGTGCGTTGGTGGGTGAGCCTGCGGCACGCCTGCACACCGCGCGGTCGCGCAATGACCAAGTCGCTACCGACTTCCGTCTTTGGGTGCGCAACGCGACCCATGAAATCGATGCGGGCCTGCGCGCATTTCAGTCGGCGCTGGTGACACGCGCCGACGAACATGCCGACAGCATCATGCCCGGTTTTACCCATTTGCAAGTCGCCCAGCCCGTTACGCTTGGCCATCATTTGATGGCTTATTATGAAATGACAAAGCGCGACCGCAGCCGCTTTGCAGACTGCCGCAGCCGGTTGAACCAGTCGCCATTGGGCGCAGCAGCACTTGCGGGAACATCTTTTCCAATCGACCGCGCCGCAACGGCAGTGGCGCTTGGCTTTGACGGCCCCATGGCGAACAGTCTGGACTCGGTTTCCGACCGCGACTTTGCGCTTGAGTTCCTCACGGCTGCCGCACAAACGGCGCTACATCTGTCGCGCTTGGCCGAAGAAATGATCATATGGGCGTCGCAGCCTTATGGTTTCATCAGCCTGCCCGACGCATGGTCGACGGGCAGCTCCATCATGCCGCAAAAGCGCAATCCCGATGCGGCTGAACTGGTGCGCGGCCATGCCGGCCGGATCATTGGCTGCATGAACAGCCTGATGATCACGATGAAGGGTCTGCCGCTCGCTTATTCCAAAGACATGCAGGACGATAAGCCTCCGGTGTTTGAGGCATATGACCTGCTGGCTTTGTCCATCGCCGCGATGACGGGCATGGTGGCCAATGTAACGTTTAATACGCCGCGGATGCGCGAGGTGGCGGCGAGCGGGTTTTCCACCGCGACCGATCTGGCCGACTGGCTGGTGCGCGAATGTGGCATGCCCTTTCGCGAGGCACATCATGTCACCGGCAGCGTCGTCAAATCCTGTGAGGCGCGTGGCATAAGCCTGTCCGACATCACCGTGGACGATCTTTCTACCATTAATCCTGCGCTCGCTGGCTGCAACTTGCCCGATCTGTCGATCGAAGGATCGGTAAACAGCCGGACGAGCGCTGGCGGCACGGCACCTATTCGCGTGAAAGAAGCCATCAGTACCGCCAAAAAGGAACTTGAGGCATGAAACCGGCGCGCATTAGCTTCATCATTGGCGTCGCCCTGTGTGTTGCGGGCTGCGGCAAAGTGGGCGATCTGGAACCGCGCACGGGCAATAGCATGCCGCCGCAAGCTTATGGCCAGACCACCGACCAAACGGCGAAGATCCTCACGACCCCATCGGTTCAGGCACGGCCCGGCCGCACCGACGAGCTGCTGAAACGGTCCGAACGGCGCGAAGATGATCCGTTCGACGTTCCGCCCGGGCAAGAACCCAAACCGTTTGACCCCGAACAGACCACTTCGTCCGAAAAAACGCCTCCCGAATAAGTATCCCATCCTATGAACCATTTTGACCTCATAAATGGCGTGTTGCACGCCGAAGATGTGGCCCTGCCTGATATTGCGGCGGCGGTGGGCACACCTGTCTATATCTACTCACGCGCAACGCTGGAGCGGCACGCGCAAGTGTTCCGCGACGCATTGTCGGGCCTTGATAACCCGCATTTGGCCTTTGCCGTAAAATCCAACCCGAATTTGGCCGTGCTCAAGGTGCTCGCGCGTCAGGGCTATGGCGCAGATGTTGTGTCCGGCGGCGAAATGGACCGCGCCCTTGCTGCGGGCATCGCGGCACACGACATCGTGTTTTCGGGCGTTGGCAAGACAGCCGAAGAAATCGTCCGCGCATTGAAGGCGGGTATTGGGCAATTTAATATCGAGTCCGAAGAAGAAGGCCGCGAACTTGCGACGCTTGCGGACGCGTTGAATTACCAAGCGAACGCCGTGCTGCGCATCAATCCGGATGTCGACGCCGGAACACATGGCAAGATTTCAACGGGGAAGGCCGACAATAAATTTGGCGTGGGCATTCACCGTGCCTCGGAAATTTATGGCCGGTTAAATGCGTTGCCGGGACTGAATATGCGCGGTGTTGCACTGCACATCGGCAGCCAATTGACCAGCCTAGAGCCGCTGGAGACCGCGTTCACAAAGGTCGGTGCGCTGGTGCAGGATTTGCGCGATCAGGGCCATAAAGTCACCCATGTTGACTTGGGCGGCGGCCTTGGCGTGCGCTATCGCGACGGTGACAATCCGCCTGAGCCCGCCGAATATGGCGCGATGGTTGCGCGCGTGACCAAGGACTGGGGCGTGCGTTTGATGTTCGAACCCGGCCGTGTCATCGCCGGAAACGCCGGCGTCCTGCTGACGCGGGTTATTCGCGTGAAGCCCGGATCGGGCAATGCACCCTTTGCCATTGTCGATGCCGCGATGAATGACTTGGCGCGGCCCGCGCTGTATGACGCATGGCATGATTTTGACGCGGTCGAACCAAATGGCCGCAAAATGACCGCGAACATTGTTGGCCCCGTCTGTGAAACCGGTGATACCTTTGCCATGGGCCGCGAAATCGATGTCGTGGAGGCCAATGACCTCGCGATATTCCGCACCGCGGGCGCGTATGGCGCGACGATGGCAAGCACCTATAACAGCCGCGGTCTCGTCCCCGAAGTGCTCGTCGACGGCGATAAATTCGCGGTGGTTGCGGAACGTATTTCGCCCGAGACGATTTTGGCTGCCGAGCATGTACCCGACTGGCTGAAATAAGGATATAGATTTGGATCAGCTCCCCATTTTCGTAAATCTGAAGGGCCGAAATGTCATTTTGGTCGGTGAAGGCGAAATGGCGGATGCAAAACGGCGGCTGATTGAACGCGCGGGCGGCATTTGCGTCGATGCCGCCGATCGCGCGGCACGGATTGCCTTTGTCGCAATTGCCGAAGAAGAAGACGCCCGCACCGCTGCGGACGATTTGAAAGCCCGCGGCTTGCTGGTGAACGTCGTCGATCGCCCCGAAATTTGCGATTTTACCACGCCCGCAATTGTCGACCGGACGCCTGTGTTAATTGCCGTCGGCACCGGCGGCGCATCGGCAGGCATGGCCAAGGCCATTCGCCAGCGTATCGAAACATTGCTGCCGGAAACATTGGGCCCGCTGGCCGAAGCTATTTCCCGCGCCCGCAGCAAAATCCGCGCGCGTTGGTCCGACGGGGCGGAGCGCCGACGTGCCTTGGATCAGGGTTTTGCCGCCGGTGGCATGCTAGACCCGTTCGGCGCGCATGACGACGCGACGGTCGACAATTGGATCATGCAGGCCGAAAATCCAACGGGCGACCGTTTGATTGAGATTGCATTGCTCTCCGCCAATCCCGACGACCTTACTTTGCTTACCGCGCGGCTACTTGGTGAAGCGGACAATGTGTTTCATGATCCCGGCGTGCCAGCCGCCATCCTCAATCGCGCGCGCGCCGATGCTGTTCGGCACGCAAGTGCACCACCGGCGACACCGCCCGAAGGCCTGTCCTTGTTCCTGCGGTTGCCGTCGGCGCAAGGATAGGGCATGACGACAGCGTAAATAGTCGCAAGGTCTTCATTGTGTCCGCTTTCCCCTCTAAAATTTGCTTTTATGGCTGTGGTAATATGGGGGGTGCCATGCTGCGCGGTTGGCTTGCTGCCAATGTCCCGCCCGCCACCTTCCACATCATCGATCCGGTTGCGGACAACCTGCCAGAGGGTGTCCATCTCCATCGGTCGTCTGCGGCATTGGATACGGGCTTTGATGTCGTCATATTGGGTATCAAGCCGCAGCTTTTGGCTGAACTGGCGCCAGAGATAGCGCGAGTCCTTGCCCCCGGCGCGACGGTGATATCCATCCTCGCCGGGACCACGACCAATACGCTTTCTGCGTATTTCCCCGATGCGCGCATCGTCCGGCTGATGCCCAATTTGGCTGCCGCGATTGGCAAATCACCGCTGGGTGTTTTTGCGCCGCATGACGACGCGCAGCAGCGGGCAGAGATGGCATCGTTACTGGCTCCGCTAGGTGCGGTTATCTGGATCGACGAAGAAGCGCATATGGACGCCGTCACGGCGCTTGCTGGTTCCGGACCAGCATTCGTCTATCGTTTCATTGATGCATTGACCCAAGGTGGTGAAGCCGCCGGATTGCCGCGTGATGTTGCGGCGCAACTGGCGCTGGCGATGACCGAGGGTGCAGCGATCTTGGCCGCGACCGCATCGGAAACGCCAACGGATCTGGCGCGACGCGTGACCAGTCCGGGCGGCACCACCGCCGCAGGGCTAGCCGTGCTGGATTCGGATGCGGCGTTGAACATATTGATGACCGATACATTGCGCGCCGCACGTGACCGGGGCGCTGAACTGGCCAAGGGAGACGCAACGTGAAGGTTAAAATTGCCCTCATCTTAAGCTGCGTCGCTTTTGCGTCGTCGGTGTCCGCAATGGTCGCAACGCCGCCATCGACCGAAGTGGCCGCCGCAAATCTTGCCAAGGCTGGGCCTATTGAAAGTTTCGACCTGTCGCAATTGGCCGAGGGCATTGATAATGGCGCGCTCAACAGCGAAGCGATTACGGCGGCCTATTTGGCGCGGATTGCAGCGGTCGATGACAGCGGGCCCATGCTGAATGCGGTCATCGCCACCTTCCCCGATGCGATTGAACAGGCGCGCGCCATGGACGCGGAACTGCGGGCCGGGACATATCGCGGGCCAATGCATGGTATTCCGGTGTTGGTGAAGGACAATGTCGAAGTGGCTGGGCCCATCGCGACGACCGCAGGATCATTGGCCTTGGCTGGCAATATCACCAATCGCGATGCACCTTTGATTGCGCGGCTGCGCGCGGCGGGCGCGGTCATTCTTGGAAAAACCAATTTGAGCGAATGGGCCAATATCCGGTCGGATAACTCCACCAGCGGGTGGAGCGCAGTGGGCGGCCTGACCAAAAATCCGCACGCGCTTGACCGCAACAGCTGCGGCTCGTCGAGCGGCAGTGGTTCGGCAACCGCTGCGGGCCTTGCGGCAGGCAGCATTGGCACCGAAACCGATGGGTCGATTACCTGCCCCGCTGGCGTCAACGGCGTGGTCGGGTTCAAGCCCACCGTCGGTCTTGTCTCGCGCCGCTATATCGTACCGATCAGCCACAGTCAGGACACGGCGGGTCCCATGACGCGTTCGGTCCGTGATGCAGCCATCATGCTCACGGCAATGGCAGGTTCCGATCCACAGGACGCCGCAACCGCCGATGCCGACACATGGCGCGGTGATTACAGCAAGGGTCTTTCTGTCGATGCGCTAAAAGGCATGCGGATTGGCGTTCTGCGTGCCCCCAATGTCGACGCCGCATTGTTCGATGCCGCCCTTGCCACATTGAAGGCTGGCGGCGCGGACGTCGTCATGCTGGACGGCAGCAAGATCGATCGCCAGAAAATCGGACAAGGCGAATTCAAGGTTCTGCTGACAGAATTGAAGGCGGACCTCGCGACCTATTTGCAAGGCCTGCCCGAAGGCCTCGTCCCCCATAAAACGCTGGCTGATGTCATTGCGTTCAACAAGGCGAATGCCGCCACAGAGTTGCAGTATTTTGGACAAGACACCTTTGAAACCGCCGATAAGGAAGCGGGGCTAGACGATCCCGCTTATCTGCAAGCACTGGCAACGTCACGCGGTCTTGCGTCGGCGGCGCTCGATCAGTTTTTTGCCAACGATAAGGTTGATGTCATCATCGCCCAGACCAACGGTCCGGCATGGCTCTCCACGCTTGGCAAAGGCGATGCCTTTTCGGGGCCAAGCGCAAGCCAATTGCCGGCGGTCGCCGGCTTTCCGCATTTGAGTGTGCCCATGGGCCTGTCCGCTGGCCTGCCGGTCGGGTTAAGTTTCATTGGGCCAAAATGGCATGACCATGCTGTATTAAAGGCGGGATACGCCTATGAGCAGCTTTCAAAAGCACGTGTTACGCCGCAATTGCGGCCAACCTTAGAAAGTAAATAAATGGCGTTCGGAAAACCCGATTTGGGCAGCATCGTGCCGAAAGGCACTGAATTTGACCCTGCCCTCGTCAACAAGATGATGGGCAAATTTGGCCATGGCGGGTTTCTCGACATGGAATATGTTGGCCATGGCGCTGACTGGGTGGAACTCGCCATTGACTGGCGTGAAGATCTTGTTGCCGACCCCGATACCGGTATCCTCGCGTCGGCCGTGATCATAAGCCTGATGGACAATGCCACCAGCATGTCGATTTGGACGAAGCTGGGTGAGTTCCGGCCGCAAGTGACGATGGACCTGCGGATCGACTATCTGCGTCCGTCGCCTTCGGGCGAACGGGTATATGGCCGGGGCATATGTTATCATTTGACCAACAGCATCGGCTTTGTTCGCGGCTTTGCCCATAATGGCAATGCGGACGAGCCATTGGCGCATGCAAGCGGCACATTCATCCGTATCGGAGACCGCATATCATGACCGATACCCCATATCCTCTTCCACCTTATGCCCAAGCGTTGGACATGACGATCGTTGACGAAATCGACGGCGTGCCCGTGATCGGCATGCCCTTTGCCGACCGCGTGCAGGGTCGCCCAGGGTATCTGCATGGTGGCGCGATATCCGGATTGCTCGAAATCGCAGCCATCACCGCCGTGCACCGCGCCTTACAGGCCAAGGGGAGTGATTCCGCCATCAAGCAGGTCAATGTCACGGTCGATTTCATGCGCGGTGGTCTGAACCAAATGACCTATGCCGTGGGCGAGGTCACGCGGCTTGGCCGCACGATGGCCAATGTCGAAGCCCGCGCATGGCAGGATGATCGCGATAAGCCCATCGCCATGGGCTATATGCATTATCTGATTAAGGCCAAACGCGAAGACGCGGCCTGATATTACGCTTCGCCGTGCGTTTCAATGAGCGCGCTGGCGATGGCTTCTTCGGGCGATTTGTCGCCCCAGATGATGAACTGGAACACCGGGTAGAAACGTTCGCATTCGTCAATTGCGACGTCGATGATGGTTTGTGCCTGATCCACACCCAACAACCCATTGGGCGCCATCAAGCTGCCATGGCGGAACAACAATATGCCGTTCGCGGACCACATGTCGAAATGGCCAAGCCACAATTGTTCATTGATCAGGCCAAGCGCCGTGTACACGCTCGCACGCTTGTCCACGGGTACGGTGATATCAGGCAGGATGATAAGCTGCAGCGCATTGTCATCTTCACGCCAAATCGCGCGGATCTGGTAGCTTGCCCAGCTGCCCTTATACTCGGCGGTAATCTCGTCCTCGCCCTCAAGCTCGAACGACCAGCCGCGCGCTTCGAACAACGCGGCGAGCATGTCTACGGGCGCAGATTCGTCCCGTTCAAATTGCTCATATTGTTCGTCTGCGTCGTGCATAAAATTGCGCCTGTTATGATGTCAGCGAGTCTGCCTCTTGACTGACTCGCGCGCAAGCGACTTGCGACGCTGCGCAACACAAGCTTGTGGGCCGACTGTGGAAAAGTTCAAATTGAACGGATTTTGGACTTATTTGGAAGGCTTGGCCTTTGCGGGCGCAGCGCCACCTTTCGCTTGAAGCGCGGCTTCCAACGCAGCCACCCTTTTGCCAAGCGCATCGGCTTCGGCGCGGGCATTTGCCGCGAGTGTTTTCACCGCATCAAATTCTTCACGCGACACGAGGTCCAGACCGCCAGCCCATTCGCGGGCGCGTTCACGCATGCTCGCTTCGGCTTCGCGGCCCATGCCAGCAACTGTTCCGGCAACGCCATTCAGTACCTTGGCCAAATCATCAAAAATGCGCTTTTCGCTTTGCATGTCATTCACTCCATTGCGGTCGGGGGATTAACCGCTTTTGCCTATCTGGGAACTCGCAGCCGGAACGTAAAGGCTTTCTGCATCCGGATTCAACTGATCGATCTGAAAATTCAATATCGCTGCAAAGCTAATCCATACCAAATAGGGCACCATCAACCACGCCGCAGCCTTGCGAACCCGCGCAAATGCGAAGGTTGTAGCAATAGCGACACCCAGCATCACAAGGATGATGAAAAACGCAGCTGTCACTTCATGCTGGCCAAAAAATAGGGGCGACCAACTAAGGTTGATCACAAATTGCAACAGGAACAGGCCAATCGCCACAGTGCGGACCCGCGCGCCGCGCGCGGCGAGCACCATCGCAAAGGCAAGCCCCATCAGAAAATATAATGTTGGCCAAACCACACCGAACACCCAGCCCGGTGGCTGAATATCTGGTTTAATCAAGGCTTGATACCATGCGTTCTCCGCGGTTGACCCGGACATGGTACCGGAGAGAAAACCGAGAAACATGGTGAGCGGAATGATAACCAACGCCCAGCGCAATAACGACATACGAAGCTGCGATGCGGATGCGATCTGGTTCATGCCAAGGCTCCTGCCTGTTCAGCGAGTCGGAAGAAACGCCATTGATCGACATAGTAGCACTCGGCCACAATAGAACAAGGCCGCCCACCCCAAAGGGCAGACGGCCATGTATCTCAATTCAGGGCGCGGAGACCGGCCCCGATTGTAATTTACTAACGTGTGCCCGAAAGGCCCATCGAACCAAAGGCACCCGCCTTTACTTCACCGGTGATAGCATCGCCCGAAACGGTTGCAGTGGCATCAAGATGCATTGGCATTGGAACAGTGATGTCCATGCCCCAGCTCAACGTGTCGCCATCGACGGTGCCATTGGCGATGTCCATTGCGCCAAGGCCGCCCGACATGCTGCCCGAAAAGCTGCCACCGTCGCTGTTGACGGTCAAAACGGCCTTTTGGTCACCCATTGGGCTTTTGATTGTTACGTCCCACTGACCATCAACTGCTGCCATATTCTTGCTCCTTACTTGGTTGTTTTACTTGCAGTGGTGTTAGCAGCTTCGGTTACCATTTCAATTGGCAATCCAAGTGCATCAAGCTGTGGCTTCACCTTGGCGGCATCGCCCACGACGACCCAGGTAAACTTGTCCGGATTGACCAACGCACGCATGGAAGCGTCGAGCTTTTCCTGAGTCATGCCACGATATGCGCTGGCCACGGTCGCGTAATAATCATCAGGCCGCTTAAACAAGGCATTGCGTTGCATAGCACCAAGTACGTCACCCGAAGTTTCGAAGCTGCCGGGAAGCTCGCGGATATTGCCGCCGATAATCCGGTCACGTTCTTCGGTGGTGATGCCCTTGTCGCTTAGAAACGCCTTATAATTGCTCATCAACGCCGCGATCGATTCCCCGGTCTTGTCCGCCTGAACGGGGGCGGAGATGATATAGGGAACATCGCCTTCGACACGGTTGATGCTGCCGCGTACGCCATAGGACCAACCCTTGGTTTCCCGCAGATCCATGTTGATGCGTGACAGGAAGCCGGCACCCAACGCTTCATTGGCGGTAATCGCGGTTTCGAGATCGGCAGTGCCCTTGGTCGCCAACACCTGTCCGCCCAGAATCAGCGATTGCGGCGAACCGGGACGGTTGATCAAGATGATACGCGGATTGGCAGCAGCAGGCGCGGCGGACATGTCCTTAACGCCGGCGGGGCCAGTTGCGGTCCAACTGCCGAAACTGCCTTCCAGTGCGCCCTTAATTTCCGCAAGTGGCTTGTCGCTGACGACAAAGAAAGTCGCCTTTTCCGGACGGAACCATTTGTGGTGGAAATCGACAATCTCGCCGCGCGATACTGTGCTGACGGTTGCAACATCGCCGGTTCCCGTGAACGAAATGCCATAGGGATGATCCTTGCCGAACAAGATGGGCGGCAACGTGCGGAAGGCGATGCCTTGCGGGTTGTTGAGTTCGGACTGGATACGCGCCAGTTGCTGGCCGCGCAGCCGCTCGACTTCAGCCGGTGCGAAATCAGGACGCAGTACAATGTCGGAAAACAGCTTCAACGAAGGTGCCAGATTGGCGGACAGCGATGTGACACTGACATTGGTCCGGTCCATGCTTGCGCTGGTGCCGATGCTTGCGCCAAGCCGCTCTTGCGCTTCGGCGATTTGCGTGGAGTTCATCCCCGCTGCACCTTCATCAAGCAATGCGAGCATCAGGGATTGGGTCCCCGATTTGTCGCGCGGATCGGCAGTGTTACCCGCATTGAAGCTCAGCGCAACCTGCGTCATCGGCACCGCGTTGCGCTGTGCATAGACAATCTCGATACCGTTCGACAGCTTGGTCCGCTCCACCTTTGGAAAGGCGAGATCGGATATCGTGCCGAGTTCTGGCGCTGGCGAACGCTTTACCGTTGCAATCGGCGCAGCGACTTTCGGCGCAGCAGGTGCTTTGGCTTCTTCATACGCTGCGCGCTCGCCGGGTTCGACCGTTAGCGCATAGACAGGACGGGTCAACCAACGGCCCATGGCGGATGTTACGCGCGCGGGCGTTACCGTCGCGAGTTCATTAAGCTGCGTCTTGTAGAAATTGCTGTCGCCCCGGTATAATGCGCCCTCAGCCAAAGCGACTGCCTTGCCACCAAAACCGCCAACCTGTTCCAACCCGGCAAGCCGGCTTGAAACCGTGCGCATTTGGACGCGCTGCACCTCATCAGCCGTCGGACCGGTTTTGACAAAGTCCGCAATGATTTCGTCGAGCCGCTTGGCAACGGCTGCCGGATCAACGCCAGGCTTCACGTCCGCAGCGATTTCAATGCCGCCAAGCTGTGCAAAACCCTGATATCCAGCGGACACATTGACCGCGAGCTTTTCTTGACGCACCAGAATATTATCCAGCCGCGAACTGGCAAGACCACCCAAAACGGCTGCGCCAACCTCAAGCGGCACCGAGTCTGCACTATCGATACCGGGCACAGTCCAATTGCGGTAAATGCGTGTGGTCGCGACCTTGTCCTTCATCACTTCGGACTTGGCTGCGGCCAGTGTTGGCACCTCAATCTTCAGCGGCTTTTGCTTGGGACCGGGCTTGATTGCGCCGAAATTTTTCTCGACCAGCTGCTTTGCGGTCGGCACGTCGATATCGCCTGCCAGCACCAGCACCGCATTGTTCGGGCCATAATGCTGACGGAACCAGGCGCGGACATCTTCCATGCTGGCGCTATCAAGATCGGCCATCGATCCGATTGTCGAGTGGCCATAGGGATGATCTTCAGGAAGCATGCCCTTGATCTGTGCATATTCGACCAGACCATATGGCTGCGTATCGCCCTGCCGCTTTTCGTTCTGGACCACGCCGATCTGGTTGGTCAGATTTTCTTGCGTTACCGCGCCGAGCAAATAGCCCATCCGGTCCGCCTCAAGGTACAACATGCGGTCAAGCGCGCTTGTCGGTACCGTCTGGAAATAATTGGTGCGGTCGAACCATGTGGTGCCGTTATAATCGGTCGCACCCATATTCTGCAGTGGCTGGAAGAAATCGCCAGGTGCATTTTCCGAACCGTTGAACATCAGATGCTCAAACAGATGGGCAAAGCCTGTTTTGCCTTTGGGTTCATGCTTTGAGCCGATGTCATACCAGATCGACACTGCAACGACCGGCGCCTTGCGGTCTGTATGGACAATCACACGCAATCCGTTTTTCAGCGTAAATTGCTCATGCGGAATGTTGATTTCCTTAACCAGTGCCGATGCCGGAACGGGCGCGGGGTCAGCCGCAAGCGCTGGCGAGACCAGCATCGTTGCGCCGAGCAGCGCGAGGGTCAATTTACGCATCATGATATGCTCCCAAAGCTAATGTTCACTGCCGCCAGAAATAGTGCCGAAACGGACAAACACAATCTGGCGGCTGCACATTTTCGACAAACGCCGTTCAGGGCCGATAACGGCGCTTTGCGTGCTTCACGGCGTCGGCCCATTCGAAATGAACGGGCTTATATTTGCCCGCGACAAACAGCTTCATCGATGAAGCTGTTTGTCGCGGGCAAATATAAGCCCGTTCATTTCGAATGGGCCGACGCCGTGAAGCACGCAAAGCGCCGTTATCGGCCCTGAACGGCGTTTGTCGAAAATGTGCAGCCGCCAGATTGTGTTTGTCCGTTTCGGCACTATTTCTGGCGGCAGTGAACATTAGCTTTGGGAGCATATCATGATGCGTAAATTGACCCTCGCGCTGCTCGGCGCAACGATGCTGGTCTCGCCAGCGCTTGCGGCTGACCCCGCGCCCGTTCCGGCATCGGCACTGGTTAAGGAAATCAACATTCCGCATGAGCAATTTACGCTGAAAAACGGATTGCGTGTGATTGTCCATACAGACCGCAAGGCGCCGGTCGTTGCAGTGTCGATCTGGTATGACATCGGCTCAAAGCATGAACCCAAAGGCAAAACAGGCTTTGCCCATCTGTTTGAGCATCTGATGTTCAACGGTTCGGAAAATGCACCTGGCGATTTCTTCCAGCCACTGCAGAATATGGGTGCGACCGATTATAACGGCACCACATGGTTCGACCGCACCAATTATTTCCAGACGGTACCGACAAGCGCGCTTGACCGCATGTTGTACCTTGAGGCGGACCGGATGGGCTATTTGCTCGGCGCGGTAACGCAAGAAAATCTGACCAACCAGATCGGCGTGGTCCAGAACGAAAAGCGGCAGGGCGATACGCAGCCATATGGTCTGGTCGAATATGCACAGATCAAGGGCATGCTTCCTGAAGATCATCCCTATGGCCACTCGACAATCGGATCGATGGCCGATCTTGATAGCGCCAGCATGGAAGATGTCCGCGCCTGGTTCCGTCAGCATTATGGCCCGAACAATGCGGTGCTGGTGCTGGCAGGCGATATCGACGTGCCGACCGCAAAGCAGCTGGTCGAGAAAAATTTCGGCGCAATCAAGCCCGGTCCCAAGCAAAAGCCGCTGAAGATTGAGGTGCCAACACTGGCCGCAGCCAAGTCCGAAGTGATGAAGGACAAGGTCGCGACCACACGCATTTACCGCAATTGGACTGTGCCCGGTATCGATAGTGCAGACTCGGTGCCGCTTGAGGTTGGCGCAGCCGTTTTGGGTGGTCTTGCCAGTTCGCGGCTGGATAATATTCTGGTGCGTCAAGAAAAGCTCGCGGTCAATGTGTCCGCTGGATATCAGGGTTTTGCACAGCTTGGCGGCATTGAAATCGCTGCGGACGTGAAGCCTGGCGTTGATCCGGCAGCCGTTGCCAAGCGGCTCGACGAAATCATTGCGGACTTTGTCAAAACCGGTCCGACGGCTGATGAGGTGCAGCGCGTCCAAATGCGCACGGTTTCAAGCCGGCTTGCCGGGTTGGAACAGGTTGGCGGTTTTGGTGGCAAGGCAGTCGCTTTGGCTGAGGGCGCATTATACCGGGGCGACAGCAATTTCTACAAGACGCAGCTTAATGAACTCGCGACGGTAACGCCCGCGCGCGTAACATCCGCCATGGGCCGTTGGTTGACCCGTCCTGTCTATGCGCTAACGGTCGAACCCGGCGAGCGCGCAGCGTATGAAGAAGCCAAAGCACCTGCTGCGCCGAAAGTCGCTGCGCCGATTGCAACGGTAAAGCGTTCGCCAGCGCCAGAACTCGGCACGATATCCGATCTCGCCTTTCCAAAGGTGGAGCGGACCAAGCTGTCGAACGGTATCGAGATTGTCTATGCACAGCGCAACGCGGTGCCGATGACGCAGGTTGCGCTGAGCTTCAATGCGGGTAACACTGCCGATCCGCGCGACAAATCGGGGACCCAATCCCTGATGCTCGCATTGCTTGATGAAGGTGCAGCGGGGATGAACTCCACGCAAATCGCCGAAGCGCAAGAGCGGCTTGGCGCAAGCATCGGCACCAGCGCAAGCATGGACCGGACCAATGTCAGTGTCACATCGCTGTCCGCCAATCTGGCACCTTCGTTGAAGCTGTTTTCCGACATTGTACTGCGTCCTGATTTCGCACCGGCTGAAGTCGAGCGGCTGCGCGGCCAGCAACTGGCGCGTATCCAGTCCGAACTCAACAACCCGCAAGGCATCGCCTTCCGCACGTTGCCGCCCATCTTGTTCGGCAAGGATCATCCCTATGGCATTTCGTTCACGGGAACCGGCGATGTTGCAACCGTCAGCACAGTATCGCGCGGCGAGATTGTCGATTTCCACCACAAATGGTTCCGTCCGGAAAAGGCGACTTTCTTTGTCGTCAGCGACAAGCCACTTGCGGAAATTAAGGGCGCACTGGAAGGCAGTTTCGGCAGTTGGACCGCAACTGGCCCCGCCGGCGTTAAGGACATGTCCGCCGCGCCTGCTGCTGCCAATCCGCGTATCATCTTGATCAACCGTCCCGGTTCGCCGCAATCGCTGATTCTGGGCGGACAGGTGTTGGCGACCAAGGGCACTGCCGATCTCGAAACCGCGATTACCGCCAATGAAGCGTTGGGTGCCGGCTTCCTGTCACGCATCAACATGGATCTGCGGGAAACCAAGGGTTGGTCCTATGGCGTACGCGGCAGCATCAACCGTGTCGAAGGCGATGTTCCCTATATCATCTCCGCCCCCGTTCAGGCGGACAAGACCGGGGAATCGATCGCGGCGTTGATGAGCAATTATAAGGCGTTTCTAAGCGACAAGGGCATCACCACCGAAGAACGTGACCGGATTATCGGCGGCAATATCCGCGAGCTTCCCGGCAGCTTCGAAACTTCGGGTGACGTACTTGGTGCTATGCAACGCAATGCCTTGTTTAAGCGGCCTGATGATTATTACGCGACCGTGGCCAGCGCATATCGTGGCATGACTCAGGAAAAGCTCGACGCTTCCATGCGTGCGTTGGTCAATCCGGACAAGTTTACCTGGGTCGTCGTGGGCGATGCCGCCAAGGTGAAGCCACAGCTTGATGCACTTGGATTGCCAATTGAAATGGTAACCGAAGCTGCTAACACCACTGCAAGTAAAACAACCAAGTAAGGAGCAAGAATATGGCAGCAGTTGATGGTCAGTGGGACGTAACAATCAAAAGCCCAATGGGTGACCAAAAGGCCGTTTTGACCGTCAACAGCGACGGTGGCAGCTTTTCGGGCAGCATGTCGGGCGGCCTTGGCGCAATGGACATCGCCAATGGCACCGTCGATGGCGACACGTTGAGCTGGGGCATGGACATCACTGTTCCAATGCCAATGCATCTTGATGCCACTGCAACCGTTTCGGGCGATGCTATCACCGGTGAAGTAAAGGCGGGTGCCTTTGGTTCGATGGGCCTTTCGGGCACACGTTAGTAAATTACAATCGGGGCCGGTCTCCGCGCCCTGAATTGAGATACATGGCCGTCTGCCCTTTGGGGTGGGCGGCCTTGTTCTATTGTGGCCGAGTGCTACTATGTCGATCAATGGCGTTTCTTCCGACTCGCTGAACAGGCAGGAGCCTTGGCATGAACCAGATCGCATCCGCATCGCAGCTTCGTATGTCGTTATTGCGCTGGGCGTTGGTTATCATTCCGCTCACCATGTTTCTCGGTTTTCTCTCCGGTACCATGTCCGGGTCAACCGCGGAGAACGCATGGTATCAAGCCTTGATTAAACCAGATATTCAGCCACCGGGCTGGGTGTTCGGTGTGGTTTGGCCAACATTATATTTTCTGATGGGGCTTGCCTTTGCGATGGTGCTCGCCGCGCGCGGCGCGCGGGTCCGCACTGTGGCGATTGGCCTGTTCCTGTTGCAATTTGTGATCAACCTTAGTTGGTCGCCCCTATTTTTTGGCCAGCATGAAGTGACAGCTGCGTTTTTCATCATCCTTGTGATGCTGGGTGTCGCTATTGCTACAACCTTCGCATTTGCGCGGGTTCGCAAGGCTGCGGCGTGGTTGATGGTGCCCTATTTGGTATGGATTAGCTTTGCAGCGATATTGAATTTTCAGATCGATCAGTTGAATCCGGATGCAGAAAGCCTTTACGTTCCGGCTGCGAGTTCCCAGATAGGCAAAAGCGGTTAATCCCCCGACCGCAATGGAGTGAATGACATGCAAAGCGAAAAGCGCATTTTTGATGATTTGGCCAAGGTACTGAATGGCGTTGCCGGAACAGTTGCTGGCATGGGCCGCGAAGCCGAAGCGAGCATGCGTGAACGCGCCCGCGAATGGGCTGGCGGTCTGGACCTCGTGTCGCGTGAAGAATTTGATGCGGTGAAAACACTCGCGGCAAATGCCCGCGCCGAAGCCGATGCGCTTGGCAAAAGGGTGGCTGCGTTGGAAGCCGCGCTTCAAGCGAAAGGTGGCGCTGCGCCCGCAAAGGCCAAGCCTTCCAAATAAGTCCAAAATCCGTTCAATTTGAACTTTTCCACAGTCGGCCCACAAGCTTGTGTTGCGCAGCGTCGCAAGTCGCTTGCGCGCGAGTCAGTCAAGAGGCAGACTCGCTGACATCATAACAGGCGCAATTTTATGCACGACGCAGACGAACAATATGAGCAATTTGAACGGGACGAATCTGCGCCCGTAGACATGCTCGCCGCGTTGTTCGAAGCGCGCGGCTGGTCGTTCGAGCTTGAGGGCGAGGACGAGATTACCGCCGAGTATAAGGGCAGCTGGGCAAGCTACCAGATCCGCGCGATTTGGCGTGAAGATGACAATGCGCTGCAGCTTATCATCCTGCCTGATATCACCGTACCCGTGGACAAGCGTGCGAGCGTGTACACGGCGCTTGGCCTGATCAATGAACAATTGTGGCTTGGCCATTTCGACATGTGGTCCGCGAACGGCATATTGTTGTTCCGCCATGGCAGCTTGATGGCGCCCAATGGGTTGTTGGGTGTGGATCAGGCACAAACCATCATCGACGTCGCAATTGACGAATGCGAACGTTTCTACCCGGTGTTCCAGTTCATCATCTGGGGCGACAAATCGCCCGAAGAAGCCATCGCCAGCGCGCTCATTGAAACGCACGGCGAAGCGTAATATCAGGCCGCGTCTTCGCGTTTGGCCTTAATCAGATAATGCATATAGCCCATGGCGATGGGCTTATCGCGATCATCCTGCCATGCGCGGGCTTCGACATTGGCCATCGTGCGGCCAAGCCGCGTGACCTCGCCCACGGCATAGGTCATTTGGTTCAGACCACCGCGCATGAAATCGACCGTGACATTGACCTGCTTGATGGCGGAATCACTCCCCTTGGCCTGTAAGGCGCGGTGCACGGCGGTGATGGCTGCGATTTCGAGCAATCCGGATATCGCGCCACCATGCAGATACCCTGGGCGACCCTGCACGCGGTCGGCAAAGGGCATGCCGATCACGGGCACGCCGTCGATTTCGTCAACGATCGTCATGTCCAACGCTTGGGCATAAGGTGGAAGAGGATATGGGGTATCGGTCATGATATGCGGTCTCCGATACGGATGAATGTGCCGCTTGCATGCGCCAATGGCTCGTCCGCATTGCCATTATGGGCAAAGCCGCGAACAAAGCCGATGCTGTTGGTCAAATGATAACATATGCCCCGGCCATATACCCGTTCGCCCGAAGGCGACGGACGCAGATAGTCGATCCGCAGGTCCATCGTCACTTGCGGCCGGAACTCACCCAGCTTCGTCCAAATCGACATGCTGGTGGCATTGTCCATCAGGCTTATGATCACGGCCGACGCGAGGATACCGGTATCGGGGTCGGCAACAAGATCTTCACGCCAGTCAATGGCGAGTTCCACCCAGTCAGCGCCATGGCCAACATATTCCATGTCGAGAAACCCGCCATGGCCAAATTTGCCCATCATCTTGTTGACGAGGGCAGGGTCAAATTCAGTGCCTTTCGGCACGATGCTGCCCAAATCGGGTTTTCCGAACGCCATTTATTTACTTTCTAAGGTTGGCCGCAATTGCGGCGTAACACGTGCTTTTGAAAGCTGCTCATAGGCGTATCCCGCCTTTAATACAGCATGGTCATGCCATTTTGGCCCAATGAAACTTAACCCGACCGGCAGGCCAGCGGACAGGCCCATGGGCACACTCAAATGCGGAAAGCCGGCGACCGCCGGCAATTGGCTTGCGCTTGGCCCCGAAAAGGCATCGCCTTTGCCAAGCGTGGAGAGCCATGCCGGACCGTTGGTCTGGGCGATGATGACATCAACCTTATCGTTGGCAAAAAACTGATCGAGCGCCGCCGACGCAAGACCGCGTGACGTTGCCAGTGCTTGCAGATAAGCGGGATCGTCTAGCCCCGCTTCCTTATCGGCGGTTTCAAAGGTGTCTTGTCCAAAATACTGCAACTCTGTGGCGGCATTCGCCTTGTTGAACGCAATGACATCAGCCAGCGTTTTATGGGGGACGAGGCCTTCGGGCAGGCCTTGCAAATAGGTCGCGAGGTCCGCCTTCAATTCTGTCAGCAGAACCTTGAATTCGCCTTGTCCGATTTTCTGGCGATCGATCTTGCTGCCGTCCAGCATGACGACGTCCGCGCCGCCAGCCTTCAATGTGGCAAGGGCGGCATCGAACAATGCGGCGTCGACATTGGGGGCACGCAGAACGCCAATCCGCATGCCTTTTAGCGCATCGACAGAAAGACCCTTGCTGTAATCACCGCGCCATGTGTCGGCATCGGCGGTTGCGGCGTCCTGTGGATCGGAACCTGCCATTGCCGTGAGCATGATGGCTGCATCACGGACCGAACGCGTCATGGGACCCGCCGTGTCCTGACTGTGGCTGATCGGTACGATATAGCGGCGCGAGACAAGACCGACGGTGGGCTTGAACCCGACCACGCCGTTGACGCCAGCGGGGCAGGTAATCGACCCATCGGTTTCGGTGCCAATGCTGCCTGCCGCAAGGCCCGCAGCGGTTGCCGAACCACTGCCGCTCGACGAGCCGCAGCTGTTGCGGTCAAGCGCGTGCGGATTTTTGGTCAGGCCGCCCACTGCGCTCCACCCGCTGGTGGAGTTATCCGACCGGATATTGGCCCATTCGCTCAAATTGGTTTTTCCAAGAATGACCGCGCCCGCCGCGCGCAGCCGCGCAATCAAAGGTGCATCGCGATTGGTGATATTGCCAGCCAAGGCCAATGATCCTGCGGTCGTCGCGATGGGCCCAGCCACTTCGACATTGTCCTTCACCAACACCGGAATACCATGCATTGGCCCGCGATATGTCCCGGCCCGCAGTTCCGCGTCCATGGCGCGCGCCTGTTCAATCGCATCGGGGAAGGTGGCGATGACCGCATTCAGCATGGGCCCGCTGTCATCGACCGCTGCAATCCGCGCCAAATAGGCCGCCGTAATCGCTTCGCTGTTGAGCGCGCCATTATCAATGCCCTCGGCCAATTGCGACAGGTCGAAACTTTCAATAGGCCCAGCCTTGGCAAGATTTGCGGCGGCCACTTCGGTCGATGGCGGCGTTGCGACCATTGCGGACACCGACGACGCAAAAGCGACGCAGCTTAAGATGAGGGCAATTTTAACCTTCACGTTGCGTCTCCCTTGGCCAGTTCAGCGCCCCGGTCACGTGCGGCGCGCAATGTATCGGTCATCAATATGTTCAACGCCGCATCCGAATCCAGCACGGCTAGCCCTGCGGCGGTGGTGCCGCCCGGACTGGTCACGCGTCGCGCCAGATCCGTTGGCGTTTCCGATGCGGTCGCGGCCAAGATCGCTGCACCCTCGGTCATCGCCAGCGCCAGTTGCGCCGCAACATCACGCGGCAATCCGGCGGCTTCACCACCTTGGGTCAATGCATCAATGAAACGATAGACGAATGCTGGTCCGGAACCAGCAAGCGCCGTGACGGCGTCCATATGCGCTTCTTCGTCGATCCAGATAACCGCACCTAGCGGAGCCAGTAACGATGCCATCTCTGCCCGCTGCTGCGCGTCGTCATGCGGCGCAAAAACACCCAGCGGTGATTTGCCAATCGCGGCAGCCAAATTGGGCATCAGCCGGACGATGCGCGCATCGGGGAAATACGCAGAAAGCGTATTGGTCGTGGTCCCGGCGAGGATGGATATCACCGTCGCGCCGGGGGCAAGGACTCGCGCTATCTCTGGCGCCAGTTCAGCCAAAAGCTGCGGCTTGATACCCAATATGACGACATCAAAGCCCGTATCCAATGCCGCAGACGACCGATGGAGATGGACACCCTCTGGCAGGTTGTCCGCAACCGGATCGATGATGTGGAAGGTGGCGGGCGGGACATTGGCAGCAAGCCAACCGCGCAGCATGGCACCCCCCATATTACCACAGCCATAAAAGCAAATTTTAGAGGGGAAAGCGGACACAATGAAGACCTTGCGACTATTTACGCTGTCGTCATGCCCTATCCTTGCGCCGACGGCAACCGCAGGAACAAGGACAGGCCTTCGGGCGGTGTCGCCGGTGGTGCACTTGCGTGCCGAACAGCATCGGCGCGCGCGCGATTGAGGATGGCGGCTGGCACGCCGGGATCATGAAACACATTGTCCGCTTCACCAAGTAGCCGCGCGGTAAGCAAAGTAAGGTCGTCGGGATTGGCGGAGAGCAATGCAATCTCAATCAAACGGTCGCCCGTTGGATTTTCGGCCTGCATGATCCAATTGTCGACCGTCGCGTCGTCATGCGCGCCGAACGGGTCTAGCATGCCACCGGCGGCAAAACCCTGATCCAAGGCACGTCGGCGCTCCGCCCCGTCGGACCAACGCGCGCGGATTTTGCTGCGGGCGCGGGAAATAGCTTCGGCCAGCGGGCCCAATGTTTCCGGCAGCAATGTTTCGATACGCTGGCGAATGGCCTTGGCCATGCCTGCCGATGCGCCGCCGGTGCCGACGGCAATTAACACAGGCGTCCGGTCGACAATTGCGGGCGTGGTAAAATCGCAAATTTCGGGGCGATCGACGACGTTCACCAGCAAGCCGCGGGCTTTCAAATCGTCCGCAGCGGTGCGGGCGTCTTCTTCTTCGGCAATTGCGACAAAGGCAATCCGTGCCGCGCGATCGGCGGCATCGACGCAAATGCCGCCCGCGCGTTCAATCAGCCGCCGTTTTGCATCCGCCATTTCGCCTTCACCGACCAAAATGACATTTCGGCCCTTCAGATTTACGAAAATGGGGAGCTGATCCAAATCTATATCCTTATTTCAGCCAGTCGGGTACATGCTCGGCAGCCAAAATCGTCTCGGGCGAAATACGTTCCGCAACCACCGCGAATTTATCGCCGTCGACGAGCACTTCGGGGACGAGACCGCGGCTGTTATAGGTGCTTGCCATCGTCGCGCCATACGCGCCCGCGGTGCGGAATATCGCGAGGTCATTGGCCTCCACGACATCGATTTCGCGGCCCATGGCAAAGGTATCACCGGTTTCACAGACGGGGCCAACAATGTTCGCGGTCATTTTGCGGCCATTTGGTTCGACCGCGTCAAAATCATGCCATGCGTCATACAGCGCGGGCCGCGCCAAGTCATTCATCGCGGCATCGACAATGGCAAAGGGTGCATTGCCCGATCCGGGCTTCACGCGAATAACCCGCGTCAGCAGGACGCCGGCGTTTCCGGCGATGACACGGCCGGGTTCGAACATCAAACGCACGCCCCAGTCCTTGGTCACGCGCGCAACCATCGCGCCATATTCGGCGGGCTCAGGCGGATTGTCACCGTCGCGATAGCGCACGCCAAGGCCGCCGCCCAAGTCAACATGGGTGACTTTATGGCCCTGATCGCGCAAATCCTGCACCAGCGCACCGACCTTTGTGAACGCGGTCTCCAGCGGCTCTAGGCTGGTCAATTGGCTGCCGATGTGCAGTGCAACACCGCGCATATTCAGTCCCGGCAACGCATTTAACCGGCCATAAATTTCCGAGGCACGGTGAATGCCCACGCCAAATTTATTGTCGGCCTTCCCCGTTGAAATCTTGCCATGTGTTCCGGCGTCGACATCCGGATTGATGCGCAGCACGGCGTTCGCTTGGTAATTCAACGCGTCCGCAAGCGTCGCAAGTTCGCGGCCTTCTTCTTCGGACTCGATATTAAATTGCCCAATACCCGCCTTCAATGCGCGGACGATTTCTTCGGCTGTCTTGCCAACGCCCGAAAACACGATGTCGTGTGCCGCGATGCCCGCAGCAAGGGCGCGGTCCATTTCGCCGCCGGACACAACATCTGCGCCATAGCCCTGACGCGCGAGCACCTTGAGCACGGCCAAATTCGGGTTGGATTTTACGGCAAAGGCCAAATGCGGGTTATCAAGGCCCGACAATGCGTCGCGGAACACTTGCGCGTGCCGCTCCAGCGTTGCGCGTGAGTAGATATAGACAGGTGTGCCCACCGCCGCCGCAATATCAGGCAGGGCCACATCTTCGGCGTGCAACACGCCATTTATGAGGTCAAAATGGTTCATAGGATGGGATACTTATTCGGGAGGCGTTTTTTCGGACGAAGTGGTCTGTTCGGGGTCAAACGGTTTGGGTTCTTGCCCGGGCGGAACGTCGAACGGATCATCTTCGCGCCGTTCGGACCGTTTCAGCAGCTCGTCGGTGCGGCCGGGCCGTGCCTGAACCGATGGGGTCGTGAGGATCTTCGCCGTTTGGTCGGTGGTCTGGCCATAAGCTTGCGGCGGCATGCTATTGCCCGTGCGCGGTTCCAGATCGCCCACTTTGCCGCAGCCCGCAACACACAGGGCGACGCCAATGATGAAGCTAATGCGCGCCGGTTTCATGCCTCAAGTTCCTTTTTGGCGGTACTGATGGCTTCTTTCACGCGAATAGGTGCCGTGCCGCCAGCGCTCGTCCGGCTGTTTACCGATCCTTCGATCGACAGATCGGGCAAGTTGCAGCCAGCGAGCGCAGGATTAATGGTAGAAAGATCGTCCACGGTGATGTCGGACAGGCTTATGCCACGCGCCTCACAGGATTTGACGACGCTGCCGGTGACATGATGTGCCTCGCGAAAGGGCATGCCACATTCGCGCACCAGCCAGTCGGCCAGATCGGTCGCGGTGGAAAACCCGCTCGCCGCCACCTCGCGCATCCGCGGCGTATTAAACGTTACATTGGCCACCATGCCCGTCATCGCGGCGATGGACAAAGCCAGCAGGTCATATGCCTCAAACACCGGAGGCTTATCGTCCTGCATGTCTTTGGAATAAGCGAGCGGCAGACCCTTCATCGTGATCATCAGGCTGTTCATGCAGCCAATGATCCGGCCGGCATGGCCGCGCACCAGTTCAGCCGCATCGGGATTGCGCTTTTGCGGCATGATGGAGCTGCCCGTCGACCATGCGTCGGGCAGGCTGATGAAACCATAAGGCTGCGACGCCCATATGATCATTTCTTCGGCCAAGCGCGACAGATGTAGCGCCGTTTGTGCGGCAGCCGTGAGGAACTCAAGCGCAAAGTCGCGGTCGGAAACCGAGTCCAGACTGTTCGCCATGGGGCCGTCAAAGCCAAGCGCCACTGCCGTTGCGGCGCGGTCGATTGGAAAAGATGTTCCCGCAAGTGCTGCTGCGCCCAATGGCGACTGGTTCAACCGGCTGCGGCAGTCTGCAAAGCGGCTGCGGTCGCGCTTTGTCATTTCATAATAAGCCATCAAATGATGGCCAAGCGTAACGGGCTGGGCGACTTGCAAATGGGTAAAACCGGGCATGATGCTGTCGGCATGTTCGTCGGCGCGTGTCACCAGCGCCGACTGAAATGCGCGCAGGCCCGCATCGATTTCATGGGTCGCGTTGCGCACCCAAAGACGGAAGTCGGTAGCGACTTGGTCATTGCGCGACCGCGCGGTGTGCAGGCGTGCCGCAGGCTCACCCACCAACGCACGTAACCGCGTTTCGGTGACCATATGAATATCTTCAAGCGTGAGGTCTTCGGGCACGCCATTGGCTGCATATTCGGCGTAAATGCTATCGAGCCCGCTTTGGATCGCGGCATTGTCTGACGCCGTTATAATGCCGTTTGCGGCCAGCATATCGGCATGCGCTTTGCTGCCGGCAATGTCTTCCTGCCAAAGACGCTTGTCGAACGGGATGGAGGCATTTATCTCGCGCATGATAACGCCGGGGCCTTCGCCAAACCGGCCGCCCCACATGCTATTGGAATCAGAGATGCGCTTTGTAATTGCCTTAATCCTTTTAGTGCTGGCTGGGTGCGATAAAGAAAGCGAACCCAAGGGGCAAGCGCAACCCGCATCCACGGCCAAGGCAGGCGCATCTGACAAGGCTGAAATCACGCTTGAAAGCGCCAATGGCATGCGCGCCACGCTCAGCTACACATTTGCTGGCCAAAAAGCACCATCGGCACCTTTTGCCGATGCGCAGGGTCAGGATGTCAGTCTTGCCGATTTTGCAGGCAAGCCCTTGTTGCTCAATATTTGGGCAACATGGTGCGCACCGTGCAAAGCGGAAATGCCGACGCTGGATGCGCTGGCAAAGCTGGAAAAAGGCCGGATGCACGTGATCGCCGTGTCGCAAGACCTTGAAGGACGCGCGCCTGTTGCCGCGTTTTTCACGGAAACAGGGGTCAAAAATTTGGAACCCTACACCGATGCTGACAATGCACTGCTGACGGCGTTCAACAACGCAATCGCGCTGCCCACCACCATATTATATGACAGTGATGGCAAAGAAGTGTGGCGCGTCGCCGGCGGTGTGGAATGGGATGATGCCGAAATGGCAAAGCTGCTGCGCGCAGCGGACTAATAGGTCCTGACCCTACATCAATATGCGGCGGACGCGCTGCTTTTCGGTTTTTCGCACAGGCAGTGATTCGGTCAGTGGCCGCACGACCACATGTCTGTGCCGGGGATCATTGCAATTGGTGATTTCCGATTGCTCGGTTTCCCGGGCAGCAGCTGCGTCAGGCGCATATCCTGCCGACAATATAATGATGCCTGTGCCCAAAGTTGCAAAAAGTCCCCGCATTCGGCCAAAATGCCAGCAGAAAGCTTTCTGTACGATGAATGAAAATGGGAATTCCTGCATTTTCGGTGCCTCGACCGGCTATCATCCAAAAATGGTGGGCGCTAACGGGCTCGAACCGCTGACCCTCTCGGTGTAAACGAGATGCTCTACCAACTGAGCTAAGCGCCCCACTATGGGAAGCGCGCCTTTGCCAAAGCGTTTTAGCTTTTGCAAGCCTAATCAGATGATCGGAGTAGAACTGGTGCCGATTGCCGCCAAATAATCATCCAGCTTGGCGGATGTTTCGTCCGACAGTGCAACGAAAACCCGCCGTGCATCGGCTGGATCCTGACGCCGGACGAGCATTCCGTTTTCGGTCATCGCGGTAATCCACCGCAGCGCGGTCGTTGGCGGAACAGCAGCGGCAATACACAGGCTGGAAATCGACACTTGCTGGCCTTCTTGCCGGGCGGCCTTCAGGTCGAGCAGTATATCCCATGCCGGATCCGCGAACAGATCTGCCGGGAAAAATCGCTCCCGCATGCGGCGTAATTTGATGATCTCGCGCAGCGTTTGGGCGTCCGTCGCGTCCGAACGCATGGAACCGGCGGTAGGAAATCCCTGAAACCCACCCAACGGCGCTGGCCGAAAGGACATAGCTTTGTCGGATATCGATGTTTTGCGTTCCGAATCGGCCATGCGGGCAAGCGTGCGGGCAAATTCTGCAAGCTCGTCGCTGATTCGGTGTAGCGATCCGAATGGGACATCACGGTTCCTTTCATGCAGTCGGTTCATTTCGCCCCGTCCAAACGCCCCCGTCAAAATCGGTATCGCCTCGATATCGTCCGCGTCGACGAAGAAATGGCACTGGCCTTGCGGAAGCGCTGCGTAAGCGTCTTCGAGCCCGTCCATATTGGTCCACACCAACGCAGTGCTCCGATGCATTTGGAGATACCGCGATATGCGCGCTAGGAAATCTGCGGGTATATCCATTTTGGACGTAAAATGGACCAAAATGAAATCCGCCCGCTGTGTATCGTCCATCACCAGCGCGGTGCAGCCCGTTAAGGACAGCAATAGATTGAGTTCAGCGACACGTTGCGGCGTGCCGCCGACGATCATGGCGGTGCGGCCATTGATGCTGGAACTGAAGGTGGACGGTGGTTCTGCCATATATATTCTCCCGCCAACGCGAATAGGCGGTTCACGTCGCGAACGCACGATAATTGCGGTTTGTGCGATGTAAAATTTCTCCCCGTTTTGGACGCAACAGTTTTGGCCGACTGGTTGTTTGCAAGGCGTGCCCGATGCGCTAATCCCCTGTTCACGGAGCCTGGGCATAGGGGCCGCAAAATGCAGAGGAGCATATTTAGGTGAAAACGGGAAAAATCATGGTGAGCGCAGCGGCGCTTTTAATGTCAGGAGTTGCGATGACGGCGGTTGCACAAGCGAAAGAAATGAAGTCGGGCCATATCGCCAGCGACCCCGTGTTGCTTCAGGAATGGACCGGTCCCTATGAAGGCGTGCCGCCATGGGACAAGGTCAAAGTCGCGGAATTCCCGGCCGCGTTTGAAGCCGCGATGCAGGCATCAAAGGCCGAGTTCGAAGCCATGCTCGAAAAACCCGAAGCCATCACGTTCGATAACACCATTACCGCCAGCGAACTGTCCGGCGAAAAAATCGGCCGTTTATTCTCGATCTGGGGCGTGCATTCATCGAACCTGTCGAACCCTGAAGTCCGCAAAATTCAGGCGGAATGGGAACCAAAGGTCAGTGCGTTCTTCTCCGAACTTTCGCTGGATGCCCGTTATTTCCAGCGCGTCAAATATCTGTACGATCAACGCGCCAATCTTGGCCTAGATGCCAAGCAAATGCGTCTGTTGGAGCGGACCTATGACAGTCTGGTCCGCAATGGAGCGATGCTCGATGCGGCCAAGAAGGCGCAGGTCATCCGCATAGAGACCGATCTTTCCAAGAAATTCTCGGCTTTTTCCGAAAAGGTTCTGGCGGATGAAGAAACCTTCATCCTCATAACCGACGCGGCGGACCTTGCTGGCCTGCCCGAAAGCTATGTCGCGGCGATTCAGGCTGCGGCCAAGGCAAAGGGTCAAACCGGTTGGGCGGTCGTGAACACCCGTTCTGCCGTTCAACCTTTCCTTGAAAATTCAACGCGGCGCGATTTGCGTGAAAAGGTCTGGCGTGCGTTCACGATGCGCGGCGATAACCAGAATGCGAACGACACCAACGCGACTATCGCCGAAATCCTGAAACTGCGTCAGCAGCGTGCCGAAATCCTGGGCTTTCCAACCCATGCCCATTACCGCATGGCCGACACGATGGCGAAGGATCCGAATAAGGCGATGGACCTGATGATGAAGGTCTGGCCTGCTGCCGTCGCCCGCGTCAAAGAAGAAGTGGCCGACATGCAGGCAATCGCCAATGCCGACAACATCACGATCGAGCCATGGGATTATCGTTTTTACGCCGAAAAGGTGCGCAAGGCGAAATATGACCTCGATCAGGAAGCCGTTAAACCCTATTTCCAGCTGGATAATATGGTCGCCGCGATGTTCGACGCGGCGGGCAAGCTATATGGCATGAGCTTCACGGAAAATACGGGCACAGTCCCTGTGTTCGAACCCAAGGTGCGGACATTTGAGGTTAAGCGCGATGGCAAGGTCATTGGCCTGTTCTACCTCGACAATTTCGCGCGCGCCGGCAAGCGTTCGGGCGCGTGGATGACGACCTATCGCAGTCAGCACAAATTGGGCGGCAAGAACGACATTGTGCTTGCATCGAACAATAACAACTTCGTGCCCGGCGCCGATGGCGTGCCAACGCTGATCAGCATCGATGACGCGTCGACATTATTCCACGAATTCGGTCACGCCATTCATTATCTGAATTACAACATCACATGGCCCGGCCTTGGCGGCACGCCGCGCGACTTTGTGGAATATCCAAGCCAAGTGAACGAAAACTGGTTGCTCACGCCTTATGTGCTCAACACTTATGCCAAGCATTATAAAACAGGGGAGCCAATCCCGGCGGCCTTGGTCGAAAAAATCCGCGCGAGTGATACCTTCAACCAAGGCTTTTCGACCGTAGAATATCTGTCGAGCGCCATTTTGGATATGAAGCTGCATAACCGCAGCGAACCCGTAACCGATCCGCGCGCATTTGAACGCGATACGCTGGCCGAAATTGGCATGCCGAAGGAAATGGCGATGCGCCATCGCCTGCCGCAGTTTAACCATCTGTTTGCCGATGATGGCTATTCGGCGGGTTATTACAGCTATCTCTGGTCCGAAACGATGGATGCCGACACATGGGCGGCCTTCACCGAAAAAGGCGATGTCTGGGACAAGGAAACAGCAGAGCGGTTCCGGTCGATGTTGCTGGCAACGGGCAATGAAACCGACCGGATCGAAGCCTATCGCGCATTCCGTGGTCGTGATCCTGATGTGAAATATATCATGAAAAAGCGCGGCTTCCCGACGGGCGAATAACGCTTTTTTACCAGATCAAAATGGGGCTGCGCAGGCGAAAATCTGCGCAGCCCTTTTTTGTTGATTTCCCGAGCGCCCATACAGAAAATAAGCTATTGTTGCGTGCGGCCTTGGCAAAACGCCGCCGTCCGCCAAAGGAGATGTGAAATGCTCGGTTTATTCTTCGGCAAAGAACCTTGGTTTCGGGCGAAACGTTTCGGCTATGGCGCTGGCCTGCCATTCAAGTGGCAGGGATGGGCCGTGCTCGGCTTTTATGTTTTGGCGATGACTGGCTTGGCGCTGCTCGCGGACAATGATCAAGCGATACCCACATTTGTGACGGTCGCGCTCATGTTGATCATGACGGGCATTTTCACCGTCATCGTCCGCAACCACACCGAAGGCGGCTGGAAATGGCGCGGGCTTTAAGGGTTAACGCAGCGCTTCGTCCAACAACCGCGCCAGCCTGATCCCGCCGCGTTCAACCTGCTGGCGTAATGCGGCGCGTGACGCCGCGACGTCGGCTTCATCAATCACCACGGGCGCGGTTGGCTTGGCGCCACATGGGTCACCATCGACCGCGCGGGGATAAGCAATTTCTTTCGATATTGCCCAATTCTCTTCGCTCCACTGCCGGACATTGCCTTGTGCGACGGCCGCTTTCTCCGCTGGTGAAAAAACGCGGACGATAGCTGGCGCAGCAGACAGCGCACGGTCCGCGAGCAAACCATCCCACACCGCATGCAAATTATATCCCGGCATGATGCCATAGCTGGCCTTCAGGTCATTGCCGCCGCGGTCCGCATGGTCACCCGCGTGCAATGGCTGGTGAATATCGCCAACAAAATGCACGAGGAAGGCGAGCGCCTCCAAACGAACATGCGCAGGCAGCGCCTTGTTAGATAGCAACGCAACATTGCGGTCGATTTGCGCCGACACACAGTTGCCGTCGGCGCACGCGCTTTTCAGATCGAACGGCTTGCAAATATCGACATTCTGATAATGCCAACTGTTGGTGTAGCCCCAGCGCACCCGATCGCCCTTGATGCAATCGGCCCAGACGCTGACCTCGCTGATATTGCGCATTGCGCATTTGGGCGTGCCGAGCATCGGCGCTGCCCGCAACAGACGTTGCATATTCGCGCGCGCATTTGGGGACATATTGGCCTGCGCGATTTTCGCGACCGTCTCATGCCCATATTCCCAATAGGCCTGGGCAGGGGCAAGCGGCGCGAAAAGGACGAGAAGAGCGATAAGTAAGCGTTTCATGCGCGCGCCATAGTGTTAACCATACGTAATTCAAAGCGCTTCTCTTGTGTCGTGCGTATAGGATGATGATTGCGGGAATATTCCAAGCCGCCTATATCCCCCAAATGTCTTCCATTCGCCCTTGGCGCGATATCGCGCGTCGTCAGTCCCGCCAGATCATGGTGGGTAATGTCCCTGTTGGTGGAAATGCCCCGATTTCGGTGCAAACGATGACCAATACGTTGACCAGCGATGCCGCCGCGACCATCGACCAAATCCGTCGCTGCGAAGATGCAGGTGTCGATATCATTCGCGTGTCCTGTCCTGATGTCGAAAGCACCGCTGCGCTGAAACAGATTGTGCGCGCGGCCAATGTGCCCATCGTCGCCGACATTCATTTCCATTATAAACGCGCGCTTGAGGCGGCGGACGCTGGCGCTGCGTGCCTGCGGATTAACCCGGGCAATATCGGGTCGTCCGAGCGCGTGAAAGAGGTCGTCAACGCGGCCAAGGCCAATGGCTGCGCGATCCGTATTGGCGTGAACGCCGGGTCTCTGGAAAAGGACCTCCTCGAAAAATATGGCGAGCCTTGCCCGGAAGCGCTGATCGAAAGCGCGCTTGACCATATCAAGCTGCTGCAGGACCATGATTTCCACGAATATAAGGTCGCGGTCAAAGCGTCCGACGTGTTCCTTGCGGTTGCGGCCTATATGGGGCTGGCCGAGGCGGTTGATTGCCCGCTGCATCTGGGGATTACCGAAGCGGGCGGGTTGATTGGCGGCACGGTCAAATCATCCATCGGCATGGGCAATCTGCTCTGGGCCGGAATTGGCGACACCATCCGCGTCAGCCTGTCTGCCGAACCCGAAGAGGAAGTTCGCGTCGGCTATGAAATCCTGAAAGCATTGGGCCTGCGTACGCGCGGCGTCCGCGTCGTCAGCTGCCCCAGCTGCGCCCGCCAAGGTTTCGACGTCATCCGTACCGTGCAAAAGCTGGAAGACGCGCTGAGCCATATCAAGACGCCCATGTCCCTCTCGGTGCTTGGCTGCGTCGTCAACGGCCCCGGCGAAGCGCGCGAAACCGACATCGGCATCACCGGCGGCGGCAATGGCAAGCATATGGTCTATCTGTCGGGCGTGACCGATCACCATGTCGAAAATGACGACATGGTCAGCCACATCGTCAAATTGGTCGAAGCCAAAGCGGCGGAGATTGACGCCGGCACCAGCGTCAGCATGGATACGTTGCACGGGAAAGCGGCTTGAAGTCATATTTTTGGGGGAACGCATGGATAGTGTTGCGGGAGCAGTTCGGGCGCTTTTAAGCGATGTGTTAGAGCTCTATTCCAAAGGACTTTCGATGCTCTGGGTCGCGCCGTGGGTGCTGGCGCTCGTTATCATCCCTGAATTCGCACAACATGTTGCGGAAATTTCCCTCGGTATGTTTGACAGCCGCGACGCTGCGGTCGCACTGAGCAATCACCCGGTTCGATGGGTCTTTGGCTATGCCAAGATCGCCGGTCTCCTGCTTTGTTTTTTCGCGTCGGCACGTTTCTGGTGGAACCAGGCGAATGGAGGGCGCTGGTATGACCTGCGCAACATTGCTTGGCGCAAATTGCTATTGGGGTTCGTCTTATTCGGCGTCATCGGTGTGTTGGCAGAGCCATTTGCGCACGTCATACCCGCCGTACCGTTAAATATTCTTCGCACCATCCTTGCGATCATATCCACGCCATTCCTGCTTCTTTTGCTTGCGGGCATTTTTGGAGACCACAGCGAGAGGGTAGATTGGCGGTCTGCGCTATTCCAAGGGTGGCGCTATGTTCCCTTACTGATTTTGCTGCTGGTCGCTGCCTATGTCCCGCTGTTCCTGCTGCATGGGCTGAACCACACATGGGCTATGGGCAGCCCGGCGGCGGTGGTGTGGGCATTGATGCTGTTCGATTCCTTGACTGTTGGCGCGATGGCGGGTTGCGTCGGCGCTGCGATGTACCTTTCTTATCGTCGTTTTACGTGTCGGCTCAACGGAACAACGTCATGATTTCCATTCGTTCGGCGACGCCAGCGGACATTTCGCTCATTGGCCAGTTTATCCGCGACCTCGCGGAATATGAAAAGCTTGCCCATGAAGTGCGTTTTGATGAAGCGGTGATGGCGCAAAAGCTGTTTGGACCGCGCACCTTTGCTGAGGTGTTGATCGGCGAGATTGACGGGACGCCGCAGGGTTTTGCCTTGTTCTTCCACAATTTTTCGACCTTTGAAGGGCGTCCGGGAATTTATCTGGAGGATCTGTTCGTCCGGCCCGATGCGCGGGGGTCTGGCCTTGGCAAGGCATTGCTGGGTAAGCTTGCGGCGCTTGCGGTGGAACGCGATTGCGCACGGCTGGAATGGTCGGTGCTCGATTGGAACACGCCCGCGATTGATTTTTACAAGGCGCTGGGCGCACGTCCGATGGACGAATGGACGGTGTACCGGGTCGATGGCGATGCCCTGACTGACCTTGCGGCGCATAGCATTTAGCCATGGCTGAATTGCACCCGCGCCCCTTTATCCCCTTCATGGTGGCGGCGGCCGGTATCGGCACATTTTCGCTGATGGACGCGGCGATGAAGGATCTGGCGCTCTCGATCGGTGCGTATAATGCGGTGATGTGGCGCAATAGCTTGGGCGCATTGTTGATGGGCGTTTTGTTCGTTGCCACGCGGCAGAAATGGCCGCCCGTACATCTGCTGAAAATCCATTTGTGGCGCAGCATCGTTGTCGCGGTGATGGCGGTCAGCTTTTTCTGGTCGCTCACGAAACTGCCGTTGGCGGAAGCGATTGGTCTCAGCTTTATTGCGCCCGTCATCGCGCTGTATCTTGCCGCCGTGATGTTGAAAGAAACCATTGGTAAAGAGGCGATCTGGGCGTCGCTGGCGGGTTTGGGCGGCGTTGCCGTCATCATGGCGGGCCGGTTGAGCGGACATTATACGATGGACCATGTATGGGGTGCTGCTGCGGTTTTATTTTCGGCGGTGGTGTTTGCCTATAACCTCATCCTCGCGCGGCAGCAGGCGCAGGTCGCTGGCCCAATCGAAATCGCCTTTTTCCAGAATCTGTTTGTGGCGTTAACGCTTGGCCTTGTCGCGCCATGGTTTTTGCAGCCCATCGGCATGTCTGATGCCCCCATGGTCGGCGCATCTGCTGCGCTGGCGGTTATCTCGCTGCTCTTATTAAGCTGGGCTTATGCACGTGCAGAAGCGCAGATTTTGATTCCGGTCGAATATACCGCCTTTGTCTGGGCCGCTTTTTTCGGCTGGCTGTTTTTCGCTGAACCCATCACCTGGCCTGTGCTTTTGGGCACGGCCTTGATTGTGGGCGGAAGCCTGATTGCGGCACGGGCCAAACCAGTGCCCGTCAATCAGGTGGAGATTGCGACGGTGTAGGGGCGTGGGGTGGAAACCGTGTCTCCGCCCGACCCAAGTTCAGCAGGACGTGCTTACGCCGTCAGCGCCGAATAGATCATCGTCTTGATTTCGCGGCGCACCGGATAGGTGGTCGATGGCAGCAATTGCGTCATGAAAATCATGATGATGTCTTCCACCGGATCGATGAAAAAGGCGGTGGAATACATGCCACCCCAATAAAAATCGCCGTTGGAACAAGGCGCAAGTGTCGCGGCGCTATCGATGGTCGTTGCAAAGCCAAGGCCAAAGCCAATGCCGGCCATTTCGGCCTCGCTAAACAAAGACTTCGACATTTGCGTCAGGTCTTGGCCGCCGGGAATATGGTTGGCGGTCATCAATTCGATTGTTTTGGGGCTCAAGATTTGTGCCCCATCCAACGCGCCGCCATTGAGCAGCATCCGGCAAAAACGATGATAGTCGGATATGCTCGACGCAAGGCCGCCGCCGCCGGAGTTGAACGTCCAACCCTTGGCCCAGGCGCTTTCGGCCCCAGCCTTGTCGAGCAGTTTCATTTTGGTGTCGGGGTCAAAGCCAAAACCGTCGGGGATACGCGATGCCTTATCGGCGGGCACTTGGAAAAATGTATCGGCCATGCCCAGCGGCGCAAAGATATGCGTCTGGAAATATTCAGGCAGTGATAATCCGCTGATCCGTTCCACCAATATGCCGACAATGTCGGTGGCGACGGAATAATTCCACTGCGTGCCGGGGTCGAATTCCAGCGGGATCTGCGCGAGCGTGTCGATCATGCTTTGCGAAGTATTTTTGGTCCAGCTTTCCACATCGGTCTTGCGATAGGCCGCGTCGACATTGCCCTGTTCCTGAAAGCTATAGGTAAAACCAGCCGTGTGGCGCAGCAGATCGACGATGCGCATCTGGGTCGTTGGCGGGCGTGTCATAAACGGCACATTGCCGCCGCCGCCCACAAATACGCCCAGTTTCGCAAATTCCGGAATATATTTGGAAACCGGATCGGTCAGCGCAACCTTGCCCTGTTCGACCAGCTGCATGAATGCGACCGAGGTGATGGGCTTGGTCATCGATGCAATGCGGAAGATTGCGTCGTCGGCAACGCCTGAATTCCACTGAAGCGCAATATCATCACCGCGTCCGACCAACAGCGCCGCAAAGGGCAATTTGCCGCTGTCGAGATATTCGGTCTGAATGAATGCAGGTATCCGGGCAAGCCGGTCTGGACGGAAACCTAATTCTTCGGCGTTCATACGGCTGTTTGTCCTGTTAATTGGCGGGTTACGGGGTGTGAGCTGGAAAGGCCGCCGTCGACGGCAATCGCTTGACCATTGACGTAGCTCGCCTGATCACTCGCAAGGAACAAGGCGACATTGGCGAGCTCCTCTGGCTGAGCGCCGCGGCGCAGCGGGTTGAGGCGACCGATCTTGTCGGTCACGCCCTTTTCCTTTGCATAATCGAATGTCGGCTTGGTCATGCCGGTTTCGGTCAGGCCGGGGCAAATGGCGTTGCAGCGGACATTGGTGCCCGACAATTGTTGCGCGCTGACCTGCGCCAGATTGATGACGCCGGCTTTCGATGCCGAATAAGGCGGGCCGCCCGCACCCGAACGAATGCCCGCGACACTTGCGGTCAGGATGATCGAACCGCCATTGCCGGCATCAGCCATGACCTTGCCCGCATGCTTCACCATCAGCCAAGGGCCAATGAGGTTGACGCGCAAGACACTGGTGAAATTTTCGACCGTGTTGTCGAAGATACCTTCCATGCCGCCGGAAATGCCCGCATTGGCAAAGGCGACATCAAGATGGCCGTGCAGTTCGATCGCCTTTGCGACAATCGCGGCGACATCCGCCTCATCACCTGCGTCCATCTGGACGGCGGTGGCCGCGTCGCCAATCATGGCGGCGGTGTCGTGCACCGATGCGGCCATATCGCCCAAAACGACTTTTGCGCCCTCGGCAGCAAAGCGAATGGCCGATGCGCGGCCAATCCCTGAACCTGCGCCCGTGATGATGGCTACTTTGCCTGCTAATGCGCCCATTATCCTACTCCTCCGCCGCTGCTTGTCACGCCGCCGTCAATGACCATTGTTTGCCCCGTCATAAACGCGCCCGCCGGGGAAGCCAGAAATACTGCCGCGCCCGCAATTTCATGGGGCTCACCAATACGCTTCAGCGATGCGGTCGATGTCGAGCGTTTCAATGTTTCGGGGTTGTCCCAAAGCGCCTTTGCAAAATCGGTCTTGATCAAGCCCGGCGCGATGCAGTTCACCCGCACTCCTTTGGGTCCATATTCGTCCGCCAGATTGCGTGCCAGCTGCATGTCCGCTGCTTTGGAAATACAATAGGCGCCAATGACGGACGATCCTTTCAGGCCACCGATTGACGATATAATCGTAATGGACCCTTCGCCGCGTGCGATCATTTCCGGCACAACCATGGAAATGAGCCAGTTGTTGGCGACGATATTGTTGGTCAGGATCTTGCTGAACGCATCGTCGCTGATGTCCGCCATCGGGCCGTAATATGGGTTCGAGGCTGCGTTGCAGACCAAAGCTGTGATCTTGCCAAATGCTTTGCGACTGCCATCGACCAAAGCCTGCAGACTTTCCTTGGACGAAATATTGGCGGCAATTGCGACGGCTGTGCCATCGCCATATTTCGCATTAAGCGCTGCGGCGACTTCATCGCAGACGTCCAGCTTGCGGCTGGATATGACGACCTTTGCGCCTTGCTCGGCCATTTCTTCGGCGATTGCCTTGCCGATACCGCGCGATGATCCGGTAATAACCGCGACCTGCCCTCTCATGTCAAATAACGACATAGCACTCCCCCATGAAAGCCAAATTTACGCCCCGGATTGCTCGGCAAATTTCCATGCGGATTGCGCGAGCGGGTACACACGTTCGGCCATCGCTTGTGCATGGGCCGAACTTGCGGTGCCATCAATGACGCGTTTTTTGATACCCTGAATAATCCCCGCCAAGCGGAAGAAGTTATAGGCAAAATACCAGTTCATATCGGGCACGCCGTCGCGGTTCGTTGCCGCGCAATAACGTTCGACCATCGCGTCGAGTTCGGGGATGCCGAGTGCCGCGCGGTCCAAATCCATGACGCCGGAGCGCCCTTCATTATGCGTGACCCATGCCATCGCGACATAGGTGAAATCCGCCAGCGGATCGCCCAGCGTCGACAGTTCCCAGTCGAGCACGGCGACAACATGCGGATCCTTGGCATCGAAAATCATGTTATCGATGCGGTAGTCACCATGGACGACGCTGGTGCGTGTTTGTTCGGGCAGCGTTTTGGGCAGCCATTCGATCAACCGCTCCATTTCGGGCATGACTTCGGTTTCTGCCAAGCGATATTGCTTTGTCCAGCGGTCGACCTGGCGTCCGAAATAATTGCCGGGTTTGCCAAAATCGGACAGTCCCGCCGCATCGATGTCCACATTGTGCAACGCGGCCAGCGTGTCGATCATCGCTTCATAGGTTGCTGTGCGCTCGGCCGGGTTCGACCCTGGCATCGCGCCGTCCCAGATCGTGCGGCCCTCGACCATGTCCATGATGTAGAACCAACTGCCGATGACGCTGTCGTCGGTGCACAGGCCATAGGGCTTGGCGACGGGAAAGCCTGTCGGGTGAAGCCCGGCGATGACTTTATATTCGCGGTCCACGGCGTGCGCGCTGGGCAACAATATACCCAATGGCTTGCGGCGAAGCACATATGACCCGCTTTTGGCGTTAAGCCGGTATGTCGGGTTGGATTGCCCGCCGGCAAACTTCAGCGCCTGCACCGGGCCTTCAAAACCCGCGACATTGGCGGTCATCCATTCGGCGAGCTTGACTTCGTCCAATATGTCCGTGCCGGTTGGTGCAACGGTACCGGTAAAGGCCGTCTGTGCATCAATGGGTGTCGGCGCTGCGGTCATTGGTCAAATACGATAACCGAACGGGCAGCATCACCGCGCTTCATTTGGTCAAAGCCTTCATTGATACGTTCCAGCGGAATGGTTTCCGAAACGATGCTGTCGAGATCCAGCATGCCGCGCATGTAGAAATCGACGAGGCGCGGAATATCAACAGGGAAGCGGTTGCCGCCCATGATCGCGCCTTGCAATTTCTTGCCCGACAGCAGGTCCATTGCCGACAGTCCGACCGAATGCTGCAGCGGCATCATGCCCAGTATCGTTGCAGTCCCGCCGCGCTTGAGCGATTTGACGGCCAGTTCACCCGACGCCGGACGACCGACAGCTTCAATCGCATGATCGACGCCGCCCTTGGTCAATTCCTGAATTTGCTTGGCTGCATCAGCATCCATTGGGTCGATGACATCGGTTGCACCCAGCTTCATCGCCAGTGCCCGCTTTTCGGGCATAGGATCAGCCGCAATGATGCGACCCGCGCCAGCAATTTTAGCCGCGTTAATCGTCGCAAGACCAACGCCGCCACAGCCGATAACCGCAATGGTTTCGCCGGGCGTCACTTTGCATGCGTTGAAAATCGTGCCTGCACCTGTGGTGACAGCGCAGCCGATGACCGATGCCTTATCAAGCGGCATTTCGGGGTTAATCGCAACGCACGCATGTTCATGCACCAGCATCATTTCGGCATAAGCCGACAGGTTCAGCATCTGGTTGACGATGCTGCCATCGGGGCGTGTCAGACGCGGGGCTTCGCCGGGCTTGCGCCGGGTGTCGCCGCCAAGGCACAAGGACATCCGGCCGGAGACGCAATATTCGCAATGGCCGCAGAATGCGCTCAGGCAGGTGACAACGGCGTCACCGACCTTAACGGTACGCACTTCGCTGCCCACGGCCTCCACAATACCCGCCGCCTCATGGCCCGGAATCGCGGGCAGGGGATGCGGATATGCGCCTTCGATGAAATGCAGATCGCTATGGCAAAGCCCGCAGGCCGCAGTGCGGATAAGCACCTCATGCGGCCCGGGGTTCGAAATGTTGATCTGTTCAATCTGAAGCGGTTTGCCCGCTTCGATCAGGACGGCCGCTTTCACCGGGCTACCCCGATGTCACCGCTCGACATGCCTTCTTTGCCGCGGCCGCCATGCTTGCCCAATTCCATACGGGCAATCGCACGTGCGTGCACTTCGTCCGGACCATCGGCGAGGCGCAAGGTGCGCTGATGCGCCCATGCATTTGCCAGACCGAAATCGTCGGACACGCCGCCGCCGCCATGCGCCTGAATGGCATTGTCGATGATGTTCAAGGCCATCGTCGGTGCCTGCACCTTGATCATCGCGATTTCCGCAGCCGCTGCCTTGTTACCGACCTTGTCCATCATGTCCGCCGCCTTGAGGCAGAGCAGACGGGTCATTTCAATGTCGATACGCGCGCGGGCGATGCGTTCTTCCCACACGCTATGTTCGGCAATGGTCTTACCGAAAGCAACGCGCGACTGAAGCCGCTTGCACATTTTTTCCAGCGCTTCTTCAGCGGTGCCGATGGTGCGCATGCAATGGTGAATACGGCCAGGTCCAAGGCGCCCTTGCGCGATCTCGAAGCCGCGGCCTTCGCCCAGCAACATGTTCGATGCGGGAATGCGGACATCCTTCAATTCGATTTCCATATGGCCATGCGGCGCATCGTCATATCCGAACACAGGAAGGTGACGCAGGATTTTAACGCCCGGCGAGTCGAGCTCCATCAGCACCATTGATTGCTGCGCATGACGCTTCGCTTCGAAATCGGTCTTGCCCATGACAATCGCGATTTTGCAGCGCGGATCACCTGCGCCTGACGACCACCACTTCACGCCGTTGAGGACATATTCGTCGCCTTCACGGCGGATCGATGTTTCGATGTTGGTTGCATCGGACGACGCCACGGCTGGCTCAGTCATCAAAAAGGCCGAACGGATTTCGCCGTTCATCAGCGGGACCATCCACTTTTCTTTTTGCTCGGCGGTACCGTACCGCAGGAACACTTCCATATTGCCGGTGTCGGGCGCTGAACAGTTATACACTTCAGATGCAAAACCGATGCGGCCCATTTCTTCGGCGCACAGGGCATATTCCAGGTTGGTCAGGCCGGGGCCATCGAAATGGACGCTGTCATCGACATGCACGCGGCCCGACGTTGGCGGCATGAACAGGTTCCAAAGACCAGCGGCTTTCGCCCGTGCCTTTTCCTCTTCAACGACCTGAAGCACTTTCCAACGGTCGCCCACGGCCTGTTCGGCATAATAATCGGCAACGCGCGGACGAAGGAAGCGTTCGTTATGGTCGCGAATGCGGTCCCGCCAGTAAGTTTGTTTGTCGGTGAGATCGAAATTCATGACTCAATTCCTCTTCCATATTTAATTGCATATTTAACTGGCAGACTATGCCGATGTGTTCAAGGCGCGCAAACGTTCATTATGACTTTCGCGTGAAATTGGGAAATGCCGCAGGATAAGAACGCCGCTAATTCCAAGCACGGCCACTACGCCCATATAATATAAAGCAAGTCCATCAAGGACAGCGACGTCAATTTTGCCCGGCACGGCGTTTAGCGGAAAGTCAGCCAAGGTCAGGATCATACTGGCGGCAAAAGTGCCAATGCCCACGGCGCATTTTTGCATAAAGAAATAGCCTGCGAAAAACAGACCCTCGGAACGCCTGCCCGTTTCTTCCTGCGATGCCTCCACAACATCGGCCATCATCGACGATGTCAGCATCATCATACCGATAGCCGTACTGTTCGAAAATATGAGGAAGAAAAACATGAATGTGACCGACGGGTCCGATGACCCACCGGGCACAAGGTCAAGCAGCCAACTCGCGTACAGCGCCGTGTTGAAGCTGAGCGAAAGCAGGGCAAGCAGGATAGCGGCGTTTTTCTTGCCAAGGCGCGCAGAAAGTGGCGGAACAATGAAGAATGCGACGATAACCGTGCCGAACAGGAGAAGTGCGTAATAGAGCATTTCCATCTGCTGAAGCTGCCACAGAAAGGCGAGCTGATAGTTGCTGAGCGCAAAGGTGAGGCCCTGATTGATAAGGGCAAACAACGCGGCCGATACCAGCCAGAGGAAGGCTTTATTGGACAGGGTTGCCTGTACTTCGGCAAGCGCATGGCCAAGGCCTGCGCCGCGCGGGGCAGGCGGGGATTGTTTGGCGACATGGCGGTGCTGGGCCAATGCTGAAATCAGCACCGCGCCCGTCATCATCAACGCGCCCCATAAGGAAAGCGAGTCATAGCCATCGGGATCGCTCACACCCTTTTCGCCAGTAAAGAAAATGCCATAGGCGAAAATGAGCATCAGCAAGCCGCCGGCCCAGCCAAACAGAAAACGGTACCGCATCAATCGCGTGCGTTCGTCATAATCGCCGGTCAATTCTGGCACCAAAGCGATCGACGGGACTTCGCACATTGCAACCAATGTGCGCGCCAATACCGCGGTGCAGAACAGCCAGATGATCGTTCCGAACTGCCCCATTTCGGGCGGGTGCCACAGCAGCATCCAGATAATGCCGAGCGGGATTGCGGCACCGTATAACCATGGAAGGCGGCGCCCCCATTTGCTTTGCGTGCGGTCGGACAGCTCACCAATGATCGGGTCGGCAAAGGCATCAAAAATCAGCGCCGCCATAATGACAGTGCCGACAAGCCCAGCGTCAATGCCCAGCACCTGATTATAAAAAATCAGCAGGAAAACCGAAAAGCCATTGTCCTTCACGCCATAGGCTACAGAGCCTAGACCATGCATGACCTTCAACGATCGGGGAAGTGGGACTGCTGTGGTCATGGAAAGTTAAATCACGCTGCGCGAAAGGGTAGTTTTTCCGTCGAATCGCACGTTGTGTCTCTCCTGTTTCCCAGCCTCATGCTAGGCTTGCTTCTTGGCCTGTCAATCGCGATGCAAATGACGTTACGGCATGCTTCGCTCACCGATAAGCGCTTGCGTTTCTGCGCGTGACCGCCCAAAAATTCATCACGCAATTAAAACAGGAGAGCATGATGTCCGAGCTTGAAACTTTCCGCGCCGAAGCGCGCGCCTGGCTGGAGGAAAACTGCCCAGCTGAAATGCGCACGCCTGCAAAGGGTGACGAAGATGTCTGCTGGGGTGGCCGCAATTTTGTGTTCCAATCCGACGCGCAAAAGCTGTGGCTCGAACGCTGCGTGGCCAAGGGGTACACCGTGCCCGATTGGCCCAAAGCTTATGGTGGTGCAGGCCTTAGCCCTCAGGAAACCAAAGTCTTGCGTCAGGAAATGGCAAAGCTCGGTTGCCGTTCGCCGCTGAACAGCTTTGGCATATGGATGCTTGGCCCGGCCTTGCTGAAGTTCGGCACTGAAGAGCAAAAAGTGCATTATTTGGGCCAGATCGCCCGCGGCGAAATCCGCTGGTGCCAGGGCTATTCCGAACCCGGCTCGGGCAGCGACCTTGTATCGATGCAGACCTTTGGCGAAGACAAGGGCGATCATTGGGTCGTCAATGGCCAGAAAATCTGGACGTCCTATGCGGACAAGGCGGACTGGATTTTCTGCCTCGTGCGCACCGACAAGACCAACAAATATCAGGGCATCAGCTTCCTGTTGTTCGACATGGAAACGCCCGGCGTTACGACCAAGCCCATTAAGTTGATTTCGGGCAACTCGCCATTCTGCGAAACATTCTTCGACAATGTCGTGGTGCCCAAGCATCAGATCGTTGGCGAATTGAACCGCGGATGGGATGTCGCGAAATATCTGCTCGGGCATGAGCGCGAGATGATTTCGGGCATGGGCGGCGATGGCGGCGTCACCTCCATCGGTGCGGCGATGAAGGCTGTATTGTCCGAAGAACCCGTGCTGCGCGCGCAGATGGCATTGTTTGACGTCGAAAATCTGACGTTCCGTGCGCATGGCGAACGGTTCATGGACGAATGGAAAACCGGCAAGGCGCATCCTGCTTATTCCAACCTGATGAAATATGTCGGGACCGAGCTGAATAAAAAGCGTAACGAACTGGTGATGTCGATTGGCGGAACGCAGGCGCTGGAATGGGAAAGCGAACGTTCCAACGGCGGGTCAAAGGCACGCAATTGGTTGCGGACCAAGGCGAACTCGATTGAAGGCGGCACCAGCGAAGTCATGCTGAATGTCGTATCCAAACGTATCCTCGAAATGCCGGGAGCTTAAGACCATGGCGATGACATTGAACGACGACCAGAATATGCTGCGCGAAAGCGCGCGTGATTTCATGGCGAGCGAAGCCCCCGTCACCCATTTCCGCAAATTTCGCGATATGGGTTGCAAGGATGGTTTCAGCCACGGCCTGTGGAAGCAGTTTGCCGAAATGGGCTTCACCGGCATCCTCATTCCAGAGGCGGAAGGCGGCATGGGCATGGGCCAGATTGAGGCCGGAATCGTGCTGGAAGAAATTGGCCGTAACCTGTCCCCTTCGCCATTTCTGACGACATCGGTTGCCGCTGTTGAGGCGTTGAAGCTGGCCGACAAGGCGATGCGTGACCGCTGGTTCCCCGGCATTTTGGCGGGCGAAACGGTCATCGGCATTGCGATTGAAGAGGGCGTAAAGCACCGGCCCGAAAAAATTGCCTGCGTTGCCGAACGCAGTGGCAATGGCTTCAAACTGACCGGGCACAAGCAATTTGTTGTGCAAGGCACGTCTTCGGACATGCTGATCGTCGCCGCACGGACCGCAGGCGCGGTGGGAGAGACCGATGGCCTGACATTGTTCGCCGTCGACAAAGATGCGGCGGGCCTGTCGATGGAGGCGGCACGGCTTGTCGATTCCGCCATGGCCGCGCATGTGAAGCTGGATGGTGTTCAGGTGAATGCCGACGCTGTCATTGGTGACGTTGACGGCGGCTGGGCTGTGCTTTCCAAAATGCTCGATGCGGGCCGCGTTGGTGCAGCTGCCGAAATGGTCGGCGTTGGCACCGGCGCCATGGACATGACGTTCGATTATCTGAAAACGCGCAAGCAGTTCGACCGCGTCATCGGCGAGTTTCAGGCACTTCAGCACCGCGCCGCGCATCTTTATGGTGAAATGGAAGGCGCGCGTTCGATTGTGCTGAAGGCGCAATCGTTGATGGATGAAGGCCATGCTAAGGCGGAGCTATATGTTGCGGCGGCCAAGGCGAAAGCAGGGCTGGCATGCAATCTTGCGGTACGCGAAGGCGTGCAAATGCATGGCGGCATTGGCATGACCGATGAATATGACATCGGCCTTTATATGAAGCGCGACCGCGGGCTGAATGAATTTTTCGGCGATGCATATTATCACGCAGACCGCGTGGCGACGATGAACGGTTATTGAGACGGATTGGAAAAAAGAACCGTAGCCCTGAGCCGTCAAGGCGAAGCCTTGGCGAAAGTCGAAGGGCGTTGAGAGGTCTGCGCAACCGCTGGTTGGCACCCTTCGACGGACGCAGTCGCGTTGCGACTGCTGCTCAGGGCTACGGTTCATACGGCTTATTTTGTGCAAAGGATTAGACATGGACATTCAAACTTTATTCAACCTCAATGGCCGCGTGGCCCTGGTCACCGGCGGATCGCGCGGGATCGGCAAGATGATTGTCGAAGGCTATTTGAAAGCAGGCGCGGCACGCGTGTACATCAGCGCGCGCAAGGTCGACCAAATCGAAGAAACCGTTGCCGAATTTGGCAATCAGGTCATTGGCCTGCCTTGCGATCTGTCGACCGTCGATGGTTGCCTTTCGCTCGCGGCACAAATTGCCGAGCGTGAGGAAAAGGTCGACATTCTGGTGAACAATGCAGGTGCGGCATGGGGCGCCGATTTTGGCCAATTCCCCGAATCGGGCTGGGACCGCGTGATGGACCTGAACGTCAAATCCTTGTTCTTCCTGACGCAAGCTTTGCATCCGCAGTTGAAAGCGGCCGCGACATTTGATCGTCCCGGCAAGGTCATCAACATCGCGTCGATTGACGGCCTGCGTATCAACCCATGGCAAACCTACAGCTATCAGGCATCAAAGGCCGCGGTCATTCACCTGACCCGCCGTTTGGCTGCCGAGCTGGTGAAGGACAATATCCTTGTGTCGGGCATTGCGCCCGGTGCATTCCAGTCCGACATGAACAAAGCGGCGCGTGACCATGCCGAAGCTGTCGGCAAAAATATCCCGTTCCCGCGCATCGGAACACCTGAAGATATGGCGGGGCTCGCGATTTTCCTGGCGGCGCGTGCGGGTGATTATATCGTTGGGGAAACCATTGCGTGCGATGGCGGTATCGTCAACGCGTCGCTTCCCGGTAATGGAATTGCGCCTTAACCGCTTTTTATCCCGGCATTCGAATGCATTTGATGCATTTCGTTGAAAAACAGGGCGAGTTGCAAAACATGCAACTGGCCCTGTTGTTTTCGCAATTGCAGCATGAAGGCTCCGCCCCTATTTGCCCCTCAACGGTAAGCGATTGCCGAAACACAGATTGACCGGGCGGCTCTCCTCCTCTCTCCCTCGCCCCCGGACAATATTACGGCCTCCATGCACAGCGTGGAGGCCGTTTCTGTTTCAGCGACAAAGTTGTTCTCCATATTGTCCACCGCGAAGTGGCCTGCCTGTGGATAACTTGGCATTTACCGCTTTGCGCGACTCGAAAAGCATGAGACCTTCAAGTCATCAGGCAGACAGGCTGAGACGCAAAGCAGAACCGGAAACGGGAAAGCAGGGCGGACCAGAATGGATGCAGGATCACCAAATCAGCAGGCAATCGGTCGCAAGACCGGAAATGTGGCAGAGGCGGTGGGTACGAAGAAAACGAATATCATGTGCGGCTGATCGCAAGAAAAGCAACGCCGGGTAGGATACCCAAAGTACCAAGGTGAACCGAAATGGCCTTTGGGTCAGATTGGGGAACCGGACGTCAGAAAGCGGAAAGAATGGCCATAGCGGCCAAGGACTTCCAACATCAGACGCAGTGGGCGCTGGTAGCAATACCAGCGCCCATTTATTTTATGTGGCACAAAAATCGCCGCATCGCTAAGGCCGTTTCATGTCTGAAATCACGCCCCAAATCGTCGCCGACCATGGTCTCAATGAAGAAGAATATGCGCGCATTTTGCACGCCATGGGCCGTGTGCCCAACATGGTCGAACTCGGCATATTTTCGGTGATGTGGTCGGAACATTGTTCCTACAAATCCTCACGCATCCATTTGAAGAAACTGCCGACACAGGCGCCTTGGGTCATTTGCGGCCCCGGTGAGAATGCGGGCGTAATCGACATTGGCGACGGCCCGAACGGCAGCAAGCTTGCCGCGATCTTCAAAATGGAATCGCACAACCACCCGTCATATATCGAACCCTATCAGGGTGCAGCGACCGGCGTTGGCGGCATCTTGCGCGACGTCTTCACAATGGGCGCGCGCCCCGTGGCAAATATGAACGCGCTGCGCTTCGGACGCCCCGACCATCCCAAGATGAAGCATCTTGTGCAAGGCGTGGTTGCGGGCATTGGCGGCTATGGCAATTGTGTTGGCGTGCCCACCGTGGGCGGCGAAACCAATTTCCATCCGGCTTATGACGGCAATATCCTTGTCAACGCCATGACCGTTGGCGTCGCGGATCAGGATAAGATTTTCTATTCGGCGGCAACCGGCGTTGGTAACCCGATTGTCTATGTCGGGTCCAAGACAGGCCGCGACGGTATTCATGGCGCGACCATGGCATCGGCGGATTTTGGCGCAGACATTGAAGAAAAGCGCCCGACGGTTCAGGTCGGCGATCCCTTCACCGAAAAGCTGCTGATAGAGGCATGCCTTGAACTGATGGCGTCGGATGCGATTGTCGCGATTCAGGATATGGGCGCGGCTGGCCTGACCAGCTCAAGCGTCGAAATGGCGACCAATGGCAAGGCCGGCATCATCCTCGACATGGACAAGGTGCCATGCCGCGAAGAGGGCATGACCCCCTATGAAATGATGCTGTCGGAAAGCCAGGAGCGCATGCTCATGGTGCTCAAACCCGGCCGCGAGGAATTTGCGAAGGCCATTTTCGACAAATGGGAACTGGATTTCGCGGTCATCGGCGAAGTCACCGACACAGGCCATATGGTGCTGACGTGGAAGGGCGAAGTCGTTTGCGATATTCCGCTTGGACCATTGGCCGAAGACGCGCCTTTGTACGACCGCCCAGCGGCGTCGAAGGATGAATATAAGGCATGGGCCAATGTCAAACCGCTTGGCGATGTTCCCGCCAGCAAAGACCTAGGCGCAGATTTGCTCAAGCTGATGGCAAGCCCTGATATCGCCAGCCGCGCGTGGATTTGGCAGCAATATGATAGCCAGGTCGGCGGCGACACGGCGCAGCTTTCGGGCGGTGATGCAGCCGTCGTGCGCATTCACGGCACCAACCGCGCACTGGCGATGAGCACCGATTGCACCCCGCGTTATTGCTATGCTGACCCGTATGAAGGCGGCAAGCAAGCGGTTGCCGAAACCTATCGCAACATCAGCGCGGTTGGCGCAACGCCGCTTGCGATCACCAACTGCCTCAACTTTGCCAACCCGCAGCGCCCCGAAATCATGGCGCAAATCGTCGGCTGCCTCGAAGGGATGGGCGATGCGTGCCGCGCGCTCGATTACCCAATCGTGTCGGGCAATGTCTCGCTCTACAATGAAAGCAAGGCCACCGGCGGCGGCAGCGCGATTTTGCCGACCCCAGCCATTGGCGGCGTCGGTGTGCTTGAAGACGTCGGCAAGATGGCGACGATTGGGTTTAAAGCCGATGGTGACGGCATCTTCGTCATTGGCCACAATGAAGGGCATCTGGGCCAGTCATTATGGCTGCGCGAACTGCATGGCCGTGAAGACGGCGCAGCGCCATCGGTCGACCTCGGCCAAGAACGCGCGCACGCAGAATTTGTCCGCCAGCTGATTCAAGACGGCAAGGTCAATGCGGTGCATGACGTTGCCGACGGTGGTTTGCTCGTGGCCTTGACCGAAATGGCGTTGGCCAGCGGCAAGGGATGTGCGCTCGAAGAAATCGGCGACGCCTTCACCGCATTTGGCGAAGATCAGGCGCGCTATATTGTGACCAGCGCCGCTGCCGACCAAATACAGGCCGCAGGCATTCCGATGACGCGGATTGGTTCGGTTGGCGGAACGTCGGTGCAGGGCCCCGGTTTCGAGGTCGAAATAGCCGACCTGCGCAACGCACATGAAAGCTTCTTCAAAGACTGGATGGAAAGCTAAGGCTTTCCGCCATCCTTCCGCTTCAGCCGAAGCAGGCGTTAAACGGCAGGTGCCAGCAGATTATAGGGATCAATGCCGCCGGAACGCATCGCGGCATGCGCGGCTTTGTAGGTCACTGGCTCTGTGATGCCCAAACGCTTGCGTGCGTCAGCCAAAGGCTCGCGTAACAAGGCTGCGATATCTTCGTGAACGATGTTCTTCGCTGCTTTGCCGATGCGATAGCCTTCGTGGACGGCTTTCATAATCGGCGCGGATTTTGCGACGCGATATTTCAGTTCCAACGCGCCGGCATAGGCAATGAAGCCGACACCCAGATTGTGGTTTTGCGCATAGGTAAAACCAAGCACGCATTGTTCACCCAGCGCGTCGCGGCCATAGCCGGTGAGGATGTGCAGCATGTCATGGGTATCGCGCAAGCGGTCGCCATAACGGTCAACCACATCGCCGAAAACGGGATAGGATGTCCGGAACTGGGCGTATTCCGCCTCGAGCCCCGCCGCGCTCAAACCTTCGCGCTCCATAAATTCGACATAGGCACGGCCAACGGTGCCGGCAGGCAGCTTCTTGATGCTGTCATGATCATCAAGCATGTCGATGAGGCGCTCATTGCTTTCGAGCAATGCCCGGCCCTTTGGTGTTTCCCAAAACTTCCGCGCCATTTCGCCGAACTTGCGACCGCTGAGCGCCGCAATGATGTGAAAGACCTGCTCGGTATCTTCCTTATTCGCGATCAGCTTACGAAAATGACGCCACGCTTTCAGCGGCTGAATCTTCGCAGGGGGGCGATCAGGATGGGAAAAATACAGTTCGGTCATGGCGAATCCAAAGCTATTTAGAACATCGGGATATTTTCTACCTACATTCATGTCAATAACAAAAGCTTAATGCGCTGGACGGGTTTCGCGGACTTCTGTATTAATCGAATAATACAGGGGGTGTTATGCAGACATCGGAAAGCAGATACATCACGCTGGACGCCATGCGCGGCTTTGCGGTGATGGGCATATTGGCGATGAACATCATCGTCTTTGCGATGCCCGAATGGGCCTATATCACCCCTGCGGCCTATGGCGGCGAAACCTTTGGCGACCGGATGGCGTGGCTGTTTTCCTTTGTGTTCATCGACGGCAAAATGCGCGGGCTGTTTTCGCTGCTGTTCGGGGCGAGCCTGATTTTGATAACAGAGCGCGCATCGTCCAATGGCGAAAGCGCGGCGCATGTGCACTATCGGCGCATGGCGTGGCTCGCTGTCTTCGGCCTCGTGCACCATTTCTTCATTTGGTATGGCGACATATTGTTTCTGTACGCCATGGCCGGGATGGTCGCCTTTCTGTTCCGCAACTGGGCGCCTGCGCGTTTGGTCAAATGGGCGTTGATTATCTTCGGCCTGGGGCTTGCCTTTTGGGGGCTGCAATTTGGCGGGTTGCAAATCCTGCAATATCTGGCGACGCAGCCCGATGCGTCGGCGGATTTGGTGCGGCAATATAATGACGTGAAATCGAGTCCCGATTTCAGCTTTGATATCCCGGCGCAGGTCGATCTGCACCGCGGGCCATATCTGCAGATTGTTTCGGACAAGCTCGCCGATTGGCCAGAATTATTTGGTGTGGTCTTCATGTCGATAGCCGAAACGCTGCCGCTGATGATGGTTGGCATGGCTATGAACAAAAGCGGGTTTATTTTGGGCCGTTGGTCGCCCGCCGACTACCGCCGCTGGGCATGGCGGCTGGTGCCGGCGGGGCTGATCGCGACTGGCCTGCTCGCGCTGTGGATGATCGTCAGCCAATATGACGCGGTCACGGCGCTCGCGATTATCTTCTTTTGGGGGGCGATACCGCGTCTCATGCTCACCGTCGGATATGCTGCGGTGCTGCTTTTGGTCATCGCGCGCTTTGGCGGCAGTCCGCTGATGGCGCGTGTCGCCGCCGCCGGACGCGCAGCCTTCACCAACTATCTTGGCACCAGCATCATCATGACCACCCTGTTCTATGGCTATGGCTTTGGCTTGTTCGGCGAAGTCAGCCGTCTTGGTCTATGGGCTTATGTGCTGATGATGTGGGCGGTCATGCTGTCATGGTCGCACCCATGGTTGAAACACTATCGTTATGGCCCGTTGGAGTGGCTGTGGCGCAGTCTGGCCCGCGGACATATGCAGCCGATGCGTCGCTAACGAAAGGGTTCAGCCGTAACGCATTCCGCCAAGGGCGTTGCGTTGGGCCGCCGCCACCGGACGGCGCTCGACCAAGGGACTGGTTTCGGCTTCGAGCGCGAGCAATGTCGCTTCGAACAGCGGACGCAGGCGAACGACCTTTTCAACAAGTTCAGACGGGTCGATCCGGATTTCGACATAATGCCGCGCGGCGACTTCAATTTCTTCGGCCAACAATGCCAAGCGATTCGCGCCAAATTGCCATGCCTCGCCTTTTAACGTGTGTGCAGGCATCACCAGCTTTGCCGAATCTTTCAAGCGCATGGCCTCTTCAATCGCGGCCACAGATTTCGTGCCGTCCTCAAGGAAATAGCCCAAAACGCGCACAAAGCCTGTACCCAACAATTTGCGGGTTTCTGTAAAGGCTTTCCAGTCAATCAGTCCATCCGGATCGTTCGTCAACTATTCGCTCCCGGGACACGGAAATATGGTCCAGCACGATACTACACCGCCAGAAGTAAACAGAGCGTTGACATAGTCTGTTTGCTAGACCGCGCCAGATGCAAGACTAATCTGCGAACGGGTTCTTTGATGAACGGAAATTGATGCGCACGGGTACTGCACCGAAATCCAAATCGCGGCGAATGCCGTTGAGCAAATAGCGCGCATAGCTGGCGGGCAATTCGTCGGTCCGGTTGCCGAAAATGACAAACGTCGGCGGGCGGTTGCGCGCCTGCGTCATGTAGCGCAATTTGATCCGCTTGCCGCCGGGGGCCGGTGGCGGGTTTGCCGAAATCGCAGCTTCGAACCAGCGGTTGAGTATGCCGGTGGGCACGCGCTTGTTCCACGCCTCACGCGCGTCAAACGCCGCAGAAATCATCTGATCCAGCCCCTTGCCGGTCAGCGCAGACACGGCGATCATTGGCACGCCCTTCAACTGCGACAGGCCCTCATCCAGCGCGCCGCGGATCCCTTTGAACAGGCTGCCGCCGTCGACGGCCACGTCCCATTTGTTAATGGCGACAATCAGCGCGCGGCCTTCTTGAATGACATGGTCCGCAATTTTCAGGTCCTGGACTTCCAAACCTTTGGTTGCGTCCAACAGCAATACGACGACTTCCGCAAAATCGATCGCGTGGCGGGCATCGGCCACCGACAGCTTTTCAAGCTTGTCCTGCACCTTGGCGCGCTTGCGCATCCCTGCCGTATCGATCAGGCGCACGCGCCGTTCGGTCAGCATCGGCGGGATATTGCCGTCTTCATCGGGCTCGCGCTCTTTCGGGTTCGGGTCGGTCCAGACCCAGTCCACCGAAATACTGTCGCGGGTAATCCCGGCCTCAGGCCCGGTAATCAAGCGGTTCTCGCCCAAAATCTTGTTAATGAGCGTCGATTTGCCTGCGTTCGGGCGGCCAACAATCGCCAGTTTCAATATCGCGTCAGGGGCTTCGGGGTCGGGCACTTCAAACGCACCGCCGTCAATATGCGTCAACAGTGACTGGAACAGGTCGGCCATGCCTTCGCCATGTTCGCCGCTGATCGCAATCGGCTCGCCAAAGCCAAGCGCGTAGCTTTCCAAAATGCCGTTATCGCCCTGCTTGCCTTCGGCCTTGTTCACGGCCAGCACGACGGGGGTTGCGCTGCTGCGCAGCCAACGGGCGATTTCTTCATCAAGCGGGGTGACGCCGACACGGCCATCGATCAGGAACAGCGCAACCTGCGCGCCGGCAATCGCGGCCTCGGTTTGCATGCGCATCCGGCCGGGCAGGGTATCGGGATCTTCATCCTCATAACCCGCAGTATCGACAATGGTGAATTCAAGATCGAACAAGCGACCTTGGCCCTCACGCCGGTCGCGCGTCACGCCGGGTGTATCGTCGACAAGCGCCAGCTTCTTGCCAACCAGACGGTTGAACAAAGTGGACTTGCCGACATTGGGCCGACCGATAATGGCTACCGTCGGCAACATGCCGGCATTACTCCTTTAAAGACTTAACCCCGGAACGCAGAAATGCGGCCGGAGTCGTCCAAGATATACAATGTGTTGTTCGCCACGATCGGGGCGAGCGACACGTCACTCTTGACGTCGAATACTTCGGTGGCGGCGCCTTCATCGGGGGAAACCGACCAGACAGCTCCGTGCGAATTGGCAACGATCAGACGGCCACCGGCAAGGACCGGACCATACCAGCTGATCGGGCCCTTTTTCTTCTTTTCATTTTTGAAACGCTGAAGTTTGGAAATCCACCGAACCTTGCCGCTCGACCGCGCAACGCACAGAAGCTTTGCCTCGTCCGTCATCACAAATACCCAGTCGCCCACGGCGACAGGTGTCGAAATGCCCGCAATGTTGATTTCCCAAATGCGCTGGCCGCTGACCAGTTCATAAGATGCCATGCGGCCGCCCTTGCCAAGCGCAAAGACGCGGCCACGGTCAATGACGGGGTCGGCGTCAATATCGGTCAACGTCGAAACCGATGTCGACATGGCCGTGCGCGACAATGTGTCGCTCCACAGGCTACGGCCATTTTCATAACGATAGGCGGCAAGCTCGCCGCTGGAATAGCCAGCGATGACCGTGCCTTGTGCCGCCGCAGGTGCGCCAACGCCAAAGATACCCGATGCGGCCACCGGGCCAGCTTCGTTCCACTGCGGTTCACCGTCGCTTTGACGCAAGGCGTAAATCTGGTTGTCCTGGGTCATGACATATAAATTGCCATTGGACAGTGTCGGCGCACCGCGCAGTGGCCCTGCAGGACGTTTTTTCCAAACAAGCGCGCCGGTATCGGCGGCAAGCGATGCAACATCGCCAACGCCGTTGGTCGCAAATACGTTGGTGGCGGTTGCGCTTACACCGCCGCCATAGCGCGATGACTTGCCATCACTTTTGACTTCAAGCGCATTGCTCCAGATTTGCGCGCCGGTGTTGGCGTCAAAGGCCGTGACTCGCGCCGTGGTGTCGACAACATATAACCGGCCGTCGCTCATCACCGGACTCGCGGCGAGGCGCGCGCGCGGGTTGGCGCCGGTTACGCGTGCGGTCCAAATGCGCGACAGACCTTGGCTCAGTTCAACATGGCCGGGTGATTTTGATGCGTTGCCGCCGGGCTGCGCCCATGCTTCGTTAACGGTTGCTGGTGGCAAGGTCACCGCAACATTGGCCAGCGCGGCATCAATGTCGGTATCGCGCTCGGTGCCCAATATGGCGACGCGATTGCCGACGGTCGGGGTGTTGTTTTTCTTGCCGGCATCGCCGCGCACGCCGTCCAGAACGGCACAGCCGCCAAGGGTGGTGGATGCGGCGAGAACCAATAAAAGCTTCGTGACAGTCTTCAATTTCACTCTCCCTTGGAGGCGGTTTCATCCGCCTTCGATGCCGCATTGCGCTTTGCGTCAACCTGAACAGTATCTACGCCAAGCGCGCCAGCCATTTGTTGCGAACGGCTGCGCAGCGACTCCGGCAGGTCCTCCTGCTTTGCAATCTGGGCAAAAATCGGGCCGGCCAAATTGTCCTTACCCATTTTTATATAGGCCAATGCCGTCAGCTCACCCGCGCTGCCAAACCATGCATGGCCGGGGGTCGCAAGTGGCTTCAACCGGTCAACAACCTGCTGTGGCGGGATCGAATCAAATTCGGCGCTGACCTGGCGAATGAGCGCAAGATCGCGGAATGTCTGCGGCAGGCTGCTGTCAGCGGCGACCTTTGCATATATTGCGACCGCTTTTTTGGTCTCGCCATCTTCGCCGAGCAAATTGGCTTCGACCAGTTGCGCCATCGCGCGATATCCGGGCTGGTCCGCCTTGGCAATGGTGGCAAGCTGCGCGCGGGCTTCTTTTTCCTGACCGGCGCGCAATTTGTCCATTGCGTCAACAAACTGTTCGCTTTGCAAATCAGCGGCAGCCTGCTTTTGGTTGTGATATATAATCCAGCCGCCAAAGGCGAGCAAACCCGCCACAATTGCGGCCAATAACCAGCGTCCGTAACGTGTCCAGAAATGGGTAAGATCGCTTGCGCGGACGGCATCATCCACTTCGCGCAAAAACGCTTCGTCACTTCCGCTCCGGTCTTTTTCAGGGCGCTGTTCTGTCGGTGTCAAAGCCAAGAGGGCCTCCGATTATAAATAGTCTTGATCAGTTGGAGCCGTCCTTAGCCCGACTTGGCTGGATAGGCCAGCCTGCTTTATGCAGGTTGGTACAGCTGTTCGGGTCCGGGGAAGCTGCGGTCACGCACGCCAGCGGCATATTCGCGCACAGCATCTTCGACGCTGACGCCCATATTGCCGAATTTTTTGACGAACTTTGGCACGCGGTCGAACAGGCCAAGCATGTCTTCGGCGACCAAAACTTGCCCATCGCATTGCGCGGACGCACCAATGCCAATCGTCGGGCAGGCAACTTTCTGCGTAATTTCAATGGCGATGGGTTCAAGCACGCCTTCGATCACCATCGCAAAGGCACCGGCATCGGACATGGCGATGGCGTCGTCGACAATCGATTTGGCTTCTTCAGGGCTCTTACCGCGCACGCCATAGCCGCCAAGGATGTTCACGGCTTGCGGGGTCAGGCCGACATGCGCCATCACCGGAATGCCGCGTGACGTCAGGAATTCGACCGTCGGGGCCAAAACCTTGCCGCCTTCCAATTTGACTGCGGCAGCACCGGTTTCCTTCAACAGCCGCGATGCATTAACAAATGCTTGCTCGGCCGAGGCTTCGTACGACCCAAAGGGCATGTCGACGATCACGGCGGCGTGATAGCTGCCGCGCACGACCGCTGCGCCATGCGCGGCCATCATTTCCATCGTCACCGCGACCGTATGCGGCAGGCCGTAAATCACCTGACCCAGCGAGTCGCCGACGAGCAGCATGTCGCAATGCGGATCCATCAATTGCGCCATGCGCACGGTGTACGCGGTCAGCATGACGAGCGGTTCCTTGCCCTTTTGCTGACGGATGCGCGGCACAGTCAGCCGCTTCATCGGCGAAGGCGTCGGGTTCGCACGGCTGGTGGATGTGTCGAACGTGAGCGTTTTTGAATTGGTAGACATAAGCGCAGGACTTAGCCGCTAAACGCACCGCACGAAAGGAAATTGACTCTCGGCTGTTACTGGCCCCGTGCCGAAACGGCCTCTGCAACATTATCACTGAAAATGCCGTCAATGCCCGTGGCCAAAAACGCCTTCATCTCGGCCTCTACGTCGCCAATGCCGCGCGGGTCGATGCCTGATTTTTGCGCCAGCGGCAGGAAGTAATTTTCGCGGCGGAATGTCCATGGGTGGACGGCAAGGCCCACCTTATGCGCATCGGCCACAAGCGTTGTGGGCGTGCCCAGATTGCCGATCATCGTGCGCGGTATGACCATGGCCTTGTTCGGGCCAACGCCATCGGCATAAGTCGCGACAATTTTCAGGCCCTCGGCAGTCGCCATTTGCGTGTAGGTCAGATCGCTGCGGTCGGCGGGGCTGCCGGTGTCATCCATCAGCTGGATCAGCCGCAATTTCGTCTTGGGCCGCAATGCTTTTAGATTTTCGACCTCGAACGATTGGATGAAAATCGGCGCATCTTTTGTGACATGGCCAAAACGGGTCAGCAGCGCCAGCAACGGCGCCTCATGCGGCAGGCCGATCGACGCGAAATAGCTTGGGTGCTTGGTTTCGGGATAGACGCCGACATTGTGCGCCTTGGCGAGCGTCAGTATCTCGTCAAAGGTCGGGATTTCAAACTGCCCGTCAAACGCCATATTGTCCTTGCGCAATTGCGGCAGGCGTTCCTTCGCACGCAGCGTCTTGAGTTCGGCCAGCGTGAAATCTTCGGTGAACCATCCGGTCATTTTCTCACCATCGATGGTCTTGCTTGTCTTGCGGTCGGCAAATTCGCGCTTCTCGGCAATATTGGTGGTTTCCGAAATCTCATTCTCGTGCCGCGCGACCAGAACGCCGTCTTTCGTCAGCACGAGATCGGGCTCGATATAATCCGCGCCCTGTTCAATCGCGAGCGTGTAGCTCGCGATGGTATGTTCGGGCCGCTCACCCGATGCGCCGCGGTGGGCGATGATGATGGCTTGGCCGTTTAAGGGTTTTTCCATGGCGTGGTTCTCCGGTGTCGTGCAGGCGGGCAATAAGAATAAGGCGATCAAGAGGGCGCGCAGCTTTTCCATGCCGCCGTCATGGCCGTGCAGCGTTTCATTTCGGCGACAAGTTCGCTTCCCATTCGGATTCCCTGAAACCCACCAGCAAAGTCGTACCGCCTTCGACGACGGGCCGTTTGATCATCGACGGGTTGGCGACCATCAAGGCGATGGCTTTGGCCTCGTCAATGTCGGCCTTGTCGGCATCGGGCAATTTCTTGAACGTGGTGCCTGCCTTGTTCAGCAATTTTTCCCAGCCAACTTGCCCCACCCAGCGCGCCAGATGCGCTTCGGTCACGCCTGCCTTTTTATAATCATGAAAGACAAAGCTAACGCCGCGCGCATCAAGATAATTCCGCGCCTTTTTGACGGTGTCGCAATTGGGAATGCCGTAGAGGGTGATGTGTGACATGAATTTCTTTCTGGTACGCCTTCGTTGGGGTGGTCACGCGTCCTTTAGTTTTTCTGTGGGGCTTTCGCCTCAGGAAACAATGGCCACGCCAATTGTTGGCCCAAAGTCGCGTCTGGCAGATTTTCCACCCCATAGCTTTGTGGATAGGTGCGGGTGATTTTCGCCGTGCCGAACAGGATGTCCCAAAAGAACAGCAGATTTCCGAAATTGCCTTTATAGTTCACGGCAGGGTCGCTGTAATGACGCCCATGATGGGCGTGGTGGGTAGCAGGCGTTGATATCGTGCGTTCAACCACCCACATGACGGGCGAAAGCCATTTGATTTTGAGCAGTTTCGCATCCCAGGCCACATCGCTATGCGCCCCGATGATCACAAGTTGTTTGACCACAACATAGCCAGCATACACCCAGCCCAAGCCCATGTAGACCAACACGGCCGAGAACCAGATGCTTGGCATCAGCGCGTAATAAAAAATGTTGTTCCGGTAGACCAACCGGATGCTCATATAGCGGGCGTTGTGGTGCGCACGGTGCATATTGTAGAGCCACGCGAAGCTATGCGATGCACGGTGCTGCCAATATTGCATCATGTCGTCCAAGATCAGGAACAACCCGATCGCCAGGAATATATTGATACCCGACAACATTCCACGCCATTCGGGACGCACCGCGCCGAGCGCATAGTCGACAAATATCAAAATGGCGGGCTGGGTGAAAACCAACAACAAAACGGTGCTGACAATTTCGACAATGCCGTCGTCGCGGGTTTGCTCATTCTTCGAAAAAAGGCGGGTGCGAAATAATTCAAGCAGACCAAAGACCAGATAAATGGCCAGAACGGCGTAGGTTGAAGTCGGCATCTTAGTCGTGCTTTCTTGGAATGATTACGGTCTAGGCCCAGTACCCATGCACGGACGCAGAAGGCAATAACAACAGCGATGCGGATGACGAACACAAAGGCATCATACGAGCTAACATAGGTTTTGGATCACCCACAAGCGCGCAGATCAATTTGGTCGACGCAAGACGAGAAGCTAGCGGTCGTGATGTCCGCACTGCCTGAGAATTACTTATAATGCGCGCGCCGGTCGCCGAAATCGCGCACGCGTTTGCGCCATGCGCGATTCATCTGCGAGGACTTGGTTTGCCGCCGAGAAGGGCTGCCTTCAATGTTGCGCACCGCGCGCAGTTGGGGCTTTGGCCGCATCGAAGCGGCGGGCGAGAGGCCATACCACCGCGATGGCGGCTATGCAGGTCAGCGCCCCCAGTGGGCCGATTGCGGCATAGCCGCCAAAACGCTGCGCGATTGCGCCTGCAGCCAGTGACCCCATCGACTGGGCGAGAAGCCAGGTTCCGGTGGTCATCACGGCCAACCGCCCGCTTTCGTCGCAATCATAAGCGAGACCCAGCAACATGGGATAGGTCAGGAACCAACTGACATAATAGCCCATGAAGGCCGCAGCGAAGGCCATTGGCGTGCCCACGGTGGTCAACAGGGCGCAGGTCACCCCGCACGCGCCCAAAACCAAGGCCAACGGCTTCGCGCGTGTCAGCCGCGTGCTGATCGCGGCAAGCCCCGCATTGCCAAGTGCGCTCGCCAGGGTGGCAAGCGACTGATAGCGACCAAATTCGGTCGCCGGAATGCCGATCGCGTGGGCGGTGCGTTCAATGAAGGGCCAGAGTGCCAGAGTACCAAATGCGAACAATGCCATGGCGGTGAGAACGCGCAGGCCATCCCCGCCTATCGGTGATTTGGGTTCGCGGGTATCACCGTTTGAGAGATCCGTCCCGCCAGGAAGCAGCAAAGACATCATCCCAAGGCCAGCGGAGATCGCAGCGAGGGCGAGAAACATGCCCTCCACCCCGTAACGAGCGCCAACCTGCGGCAGGCCAAGTGCAATCGCTGCAAACAGAACCGTCTGGAACGCAATGCCGAGCGAAATCCAACGCGCGGGATGGCTTGTTCGCCCTGCCGCAAGATTGACCGCGGAATTGAGGATGCCAAAGCCGAGCCCAGTGCCGATCCGTCCCATAAGAAGCAGGCCGAAACTGCCGGTCAACGCGGACCCTGCCTGAGAGAGGATCACCAGCAGACTTGCCACCAGCGCCAGCAGCCGCGGATCTAGCCGCCGCGCGCGTGGTGCGATGATGAACATCGCCGCTGCATAGCTCAGCGTTTCGGCCATGTTCCAAGCCCCCATCGCAAAGGGCGAGAAGCTGAACCGATCGATGAGGCCGCCGACCAGATAGGTCGTGAAATTGTTTCCGAGATGGGCTGCGGTTGACGCCGCGCCTATGCCGATGAACGTGAAGGCAAAGGGGCGCTCCCCCAGCGCGCGCTTAGTCATCAGCCCCTGACCCGGGGGAATCGGGCCATGGCCTCGAGTTCCTCGAGGTCCATATGCGCGCGCACATATTCCTCACCAGCGTTGCGGGGCGGTTGGTAATCCCAAGCCGTGGTCTTGCCGACCGCGTTGGCAGCACCCACCACACGGCGAGAGCGCTGGCTCTCGATGACGGCCTTGGTGATGGCATCGAAATCCCACCGCTGGGCAACCTCCGCCCTCAGTTCGGCGATCATCTGCGCCAATTCCGGATCGCCCGCACGGTTGGTCAATTCTTGCGGGTCTTCCGCCAGATTGAAAAGCAAATCAGGGTCGACGCGCGAATGAATGAACTTCCAAGGTCCGCGGCGGATCATCACGAGCGGGGCGATTGTGCCCTCGCCCATATATTCACCGATCACCTCGTCATGCCCGCCCGTCCCGTTGAGGTGCGGCACCAAACTGCGCCCGTCGAACGACAATGCTGGATCGACATCCAGCCCGGCGATGTCGAGCAGGGTCGGTACCAAGTCGACCAGCGAGACACTGGCGTCGACTGCGGCGGCACGATAGCGCCCGGGCGCGTGAATGATCAACGGGATGCGCGCCGCACCTTCGAAATAGTGCATTTTGTACCAAAGGCCGCGCTCCCCCAGCATGTCGCCATGATCGCCGCAGACGATGACGACGGTGTTGTCCGCCATGCCCGTTTCTCGAAGAGTCTCGAGGATCGCTGCGAACTGGTCGTCGACAAAGCTAATCGATCCGAAATAGGCACGACGCGCCGTTATGATCATTTCGTCGGTCACTTCAGCCGCATCAAGGTCGCAGACGTGACGCAGGCGTTCCGAATGCGGATCCTGCTCAACGTCCGTGCGCCTGACGGTCGGCAGCGGTATGTCCACACCTTCGTACCGGTTCCAATAGTCTTCATGGATCGCATAAGGATCATGTGGGTGGGTTAAAGACACCGTCATGAAGAAGGGCCGCTCGTCCTTGTCGCGCGCGATGTCGTAAAGCTTGCGACGGGCTGTAAAGACCACTTCCTCGTCAAAATCGATCTGATTGGTGCGGATTGTCGGTCCGGCCCCCAAAACGGAATCAAGCGAGTGGTACCAGGTCGGCCGTGTGGGAAAATCGGTCCAATCCGGTGTCCAGCCGAAGTCTGCGGGATAAATGTCGGTCGTCAGCCGTTCTTCATAGCCATGCATCTGGTCGGGCCCGGCGAAATGCATTTTGCCGGTCAAGATCGTGCGATACCCGCCAAGCCGCAGGTAATGGGCCATGGTTGGGGTTGAGGCGGGAAATTCACTGGCATTGTCAAAGGCACCAATCCGCGACGGCAGCACACCGGATTGCAGGGTAAAGCGTGCCGGCGCGCAAAGTGGGCTGTTGCTATAGGCGGAGCGGAACAGCACGCCTTCCTCGGCCAAGCGCGACAAGGTTGGGGCCTTGACCGGTGAAGGACCATAAAAAGGAAGGAAAGGCGCGGCCATCTGATCGGCCATAAGAATGAGGATGTTTGGCGGTTGGGTCATGGATTGAGGCTATCGAGCCGATTTCGCACTGTCCAAGCAATCCTTCAGAAAAAGCTGAACCAATAGCGATCATAAGCGCCGCTAATCTTGTGCGCCCGTTTTGCCGCCATTTCGGGTAACATCCGATTCGCATGGCACATTTCGGAAAAATACGCGTGGCCGGGAATCACCTATTTTGGGTGGCGCGGACTGCCTGAGAATTACTTATAATGCGCGCGCCGGTCGCCGAAATCGCGCACGCGTTTGCGCCATGCGCGATAGCTGCCGGGTTTCAGCTGCGTGCGCATGATCGCTTTTATCTCGTCGGGTGTAACGCCATGCTGCGCCGAAATCTGTGTGAAACTGATATGGTCGGACAGCGCCATTTCGACGATTTCGCTGAGCGCGGCGGCGGATAGGGATGATGGCATATATGTTACGCCCGCCAATCGTCGGTATCATGGTCGGGATGCTGATGGTTGCTGGCTTTGATCGCCGGGGCAAATTCCGCCATCGTCTCTTCGGTCGTGCCTTCATCCGTGATTGCGCAAAGATCGCCATACCAAGGCATGCGGCCTTCGCTGCCGAATTGCGCGCGGGGCGGGAAAGCGGCCGGATTATCGAGCGACCCCGTGGTGACGTTCAGATGCTTGCTCGTCGCATAATCATAAAGCAGCGGCGTTCCGCATGTGGCGCAAAATCCGCGCGTGACCGGGTCTGAACTTTTGAAAATCGCTGGTGCGCCGCGTGTCCATTCGAAGGCATCGCGCGGGATGCCGATCAGCGCGGCGAAGAAATTGCCCACGGCCTTTTGACACATGCGGCAATGACAAATGTGGGAGCTGTCCAGCACGGCATCGGCGCGGTAGCGCACTGCGCCGCATTGGCATCCACCGGTCACTATTGTCTGTATGCGTTCCATGCCGCCGTCTTCGCGCCATTAGCCGCCGAGCGCAATATCAAATACCGAAAAGATCCTGCCAGCGCGGGTCCGACTTTGCGACCTTCACCAAAAACGGACAGGTCGGCCGCGCTTTGATGCCCATGGCCTCGATCTGTTCAAACACACCCGTGGCCAGCCGCGCCCCCGCGCCCGTCCCGCGCAAGGCGGATGGCACTTCGGCATGCGGCAATATCATGACGTCATTGTCCCAGCGTATGGTGACATAGGCATCGCCCTGCGGTGTTGGCATACGAAAACGGTTCTGCTCGGGCTCGTAGAGTATCTCGGTCATGGCAGAATAATGCTTATTCCCACTCAATGGTTCCCGGTGGCTTTGAGGTATAATCATAAACCACGCGGTTGATGCCTTTGACTTCGTTGATGATGCGCGTCGACACACGGCTGAGGAAGGCGCTTTCGAATGGATAGATGTCGGCGGTCATGCCGTCGGTCGACGTCACCGCGCGCAAGGCGCAGACATTGTCATAGGTGCGGCCATCGCCCATCACGCCGACGGTGCGGACGGGTAAGAGCACGGCAAAGGCCTGCCAAATCGCGTCATAGAGGCCTGCGTTACGGATTTCTTCGAGATAGACAGCGTCCGCCTTGCGCAAGACGTCGCACCGTTCCTTGGTCACTTCGCCGGGAATGCGGATGGCGAGGCCGGGGCCGGGGAAGGGGTGGCGGCCGACAAATTGGTCATTCAGGCCCAATTCGCGGCCCAAGGCGCGTACTTCATCCTTGAACAGTTCGCGCAAGGGTTCGACCAATTGCATGTTCATCCGTGCGGGCAGGCCGCCGACATTATGGTGGCTTTTGATCGTGACCGAAGGCCCGCCGGTGAAGCTGACGCTTTCGATCACGTCGGGGTAGAGCGTGCCTTGCGCCAAGAAATCAGCGCCGCCGATTTTCTTGGCTTCTTCTTCAAACACGTTGATGAATTCGCTGCCGATGAATTTGCGTTTCCTTTCGGGGTCGGTGACGCCCGCGAGGCCAGCCATGAAGCGTTCTTCGGCGTCCACCACGACGAGCGGGATATTATAATGGTCGCGGAACAAGGTTTCGACCTGTTCACGTTCATTCATACGCAGCAGGCCGTGGTCAACAAAGACGCAGGTGAGCTGCGCGCCGATCGCTTCGTGAATGAGGATGGCCGCAACCGAGCTGTCGACGCCGCCCGAAAGCCCGCAAATGACGCGGCCTGACCCTACTTGCGCGCGGATTTCGGCAATCTTGGTCGCGCGGAACTCCGCCATCGTCCAATCGCCGGCAAGGCCGCAGACTTTATGTACGAAGTTCGAGATTAATTTTGCGCCATCGGGGGTGTGCACCACTTCGGGGTGGAACTGGATGCCATAATATTGCCGCGCTTCGTCGGCGATGAAAGCAAAAGGCGCGCCGTCGCTGGTGGCGACGACTTCAAAGCCGGGGGCAAGGCTGGTGACCTTGTCGCCATGGCTCATCCACACCTGATGCTTCTCGCCGGTCGCCCATGTTCCGTCAAACAAAGCGCAGGGTTTTTCGACATCAATAAAGGCACGGCCAAATTCGCCGCCGTCGCCTTCGCTCACATGGCCGCCCAGCTGCATCATCATGGTTTGTTGGCCATAGCAGATGCCCAATATGGGCAACCCGCTGTCGAAAACACATTGCGGCGCACGCGGCGAATCGGCTTTGGTCGTCGATGCAGGGCCGCCCGACAATATGATGCCCTTTGGCTTCATACGTGCGAATGCGGCTTCGGCGGAATTGAACGGCGCGATTTCCGAATAAACCCCGGCCTCGCGCACGCGGCGGGCAATCAATTGAGTCACTTGTGACCCGAAATCGATGATCAGGATGGAATCGGAAGGGTGAGCGTGTGTTTTGGATTCAGGCATGGCCAGCCGATAGTGATTGCCGCCGCCGCTGTCCAGTTACCCCGGTGACTTTGGACTTTGGACTTTGCCCTTTGCCCTGACCTGTTTCGGTGCGCTATAGCGTCTCGGTGATAAAACCTGACACCAAACGCGCCGATATCATCGAGCGATTGACCGCCTACGTCCTTGCGCAAGGGCTTTCGGCGTCGAGCCTGCGTCCCTTGGCCAAGGCGGCGGGCACCAGCGACCGGATGCTGCTATATTATTTCAAGGACAAATCCGAAATCATCACCGCGGTGTTGGAACAGATTTCGGCGCAGCTGGTGGAGATGATCAGCACGCACACCGCCGCCGAGCCGCTGCCCGTGGACGCGCTGCGTCGCAAATTGGCGGGCATCGTCTTTGAAGACGCGTTGTGGCCCTATATGCGGATCTGGCTTGATGTCGCGGCGCGCGCGGCGATGGGTGACCCGTTTTACCGCGCGGTGGGCGAACAGATTGGCCGCGGATTTCTGGAATGGGGCAAGGCGCAGCTGCAGTCGGACAGCGAAGCGCAGTGCGACATGGATGCCGCGCGGCTTCTGGTCAGCATCGAAGGGATGCTGTTCCTGAAAAGCATTGGCCTTGACGATATAAACGCCAAGGCCGTTTAGCGCGCGCGTGCGGCCCGCGTTGGTCCGAGCAACATGGCGGCAATATCGCCGTTGGTGCGATAGCTGTGCACGAGCAGATAGGTGGCCAAAAACGGCGCGCCAAGGTTAAAGGCCGCAAATCCGAGAACGAGCCCGGCCACCGAAAATTCATGACGCCATGCGACCCAGAATCCCGAAAACATTAGAAAGCATAAAAAGTCGAGATTGAACTGCCCGGGCCACGCCATCTCCGCAATGTCACCGAAGAATATCGGATAGAGCCCCATGCCATGATTGGCGATGGTAACGCTGGTATAGGTGCCGACAATGGCAATGACGGCAACGAGGAAAAGGCGAAAGGCGGTCATTTTTCTGCTCCACGGTTGAAGATTGATGCCAAAAACATGCCGACACCAGCGCCCCACAAGATGATGGCGGCGCAATTGGTTATGTGCCGCAATGTGCTGCCGTACACGGACGGAAAATAGGCGATGACGATGCCGTCTGTGATTAAAGCTGTTGTGGTTGCAATGCCAATGCCGGTGAACAACTGATCCGGCCGAAGCTTTGCGAGTTTACGCAAAAGGAAGATAAATGGCACGGTACCCGGGATAACAAGGGCATAGGTCACCGCACGCATACTGCCTTCGAGGGCGCCCATCGGCGCAATGACGCTCAGGATGATGGCGGCGCAAAACCAGAGCGCAGCTCCTAGCCCAATGAGCAGAAAAGTCTGCCCATATGTGAGGCCAATACGGTTTATCTGCACGCTGGACATAGACACATCCTTCCATCGATTGGATAAGCCTAACAAAATGTAGCAACTGCTACAATATCTATTTTCCGGTCTGATAATGACGTTAACAAAACCGATCTTCGTCATCCTGAACTTGTTTCAGGATAACATGCCACTGTTGTTTGTTATCCTGAAACAAGTTCAGGATGACGACTTTTCGGTGTCAGGGATGACGATTTTTCGCATGGGCTTGCCGCTTCTTTCGCGCCGTGAATGCCTTAGTCGGTCAGTTCGACCCAAGTCGGCGCGTGGTCGCTGGCCTTTTCACGGCCGCGATATTCCTTATCCACGCCGCAGGATGCCAAGCGGTCGGCGACAACGGGGCTCAGCAACAGATGGTCGATGCGAAAGCCATGGTCGCGCTGCCATGCACCGGCCTGAAAATCCCAATATGTCCAAATGCCGCCTTGCGGATAATGTGTCGCCAGCGCGTCGGTCCAGCCTTGGGCCAATAAAGCGCGATAGGCGGCAATGCTTTCGGGCTGGCGCAAGGCATCGTCCAACATTGCGGCTGGCGCCCAGATATCATGCGTGTGCGGAATGACATTATAATCACCCGCCAGAACCGCAGGGATTTCCGCCGCCAACAATACGGCGGCGCGGTCGTACAAGCGTTTCATCCACGCAAGCTTATAGTCGAATTTCGGCCCGGGCAGCGGATTGCCATTGGGCAGATAGATAGTGGCCACGCGCATGCCGAACACATCCGCCTCCAAATAGCGGGCATGTTCGTCTTCGGGGTCGCCGGGCAAGGTGCGCTGCGCTTCGACAGGCTGCGTGCCCTTGGCAAGGATCGCCACGCCGTTGAACGATTTTTGCCCGTGCCAGATCGCGCCATAGCCCGCGCGTTCAAATTCTTCGACGGGAAAGCCCTCGTCCTGCGACTTGACCTCTTGCAGACAGGCAATGTCGGGTTGGGTTTCTTCCAGCCATTCGAGCAGGCGGGGGAGGCGCGCTTTGACGCCGTTGATATTGTAAGTCGCGATACGCATGCCCGCGACCCTAGCCGCGCATGGCTATTGCATCAAACCGAAAAGCTGGAGCCGCAGCCGCAACCGGCCTGCGCTTGCGGATTGGTCACCTTGAAGCTTTTGCCGCCAAGCGATTCGACGAAATCCACCGCAGAGCCACGCACCAGATCAAGGCTGACGGGATCGACGACCAAAGACGCACCTTCGCCTTGCGCGGTGATGTCATCCGCCTCAACGCTGTCGGCGAGGCCGAAACGATATTGAAAGCCCGAACAGCCGCCACCTTCAACCGACAACCGCAGCACCGGATCTTTTCCAAGCTTGGTTGCGATTTCGGCCACGCGGCGCGCGGCATTGGCGGTCATGGAGATGACTTCAGTTTCGCTCATATCGGATATGTAGGCCATGCAACGGGCAAAGAAAAGGGGCGGCGCAGTATTCCGCGCCAGCCCCAAGATTACACCCTCTCCCAAAGGTGATGCGTTTGGCCTGTCTGCTTACTCGCCTTCAGCAGGGCCACCGATGGCAGTGCTATCAATAGTTTTTGCAGCGAGCAAGATCTTTGCGCTGTTTGCGTCAAATTTCACTGGCGACAGAAATGCGGTTGGGTTGATGGCTTCACCGGCAATGCGGACTTCATAATGGAGGTGGCTTCCGGTCGAGCGGCCAGTTGAGCCCATATAGCCCAGAATGTCGCCCTTGCGGATGCGCTGACCTGGTGCAACATTCAACGCCGACAAATGGCCATAACGTGTCTGCACCGCGTTGCCGTGGTTGATTTCGACCAATTTGCCATAACCGCCAACCCATTCAGCGCGGCCGATAAAGCCATCTGCTGTTGCGTAAATTGGTGTCCCAATGGCGCCGGGAATATCGATGCCCTTGTGGTTGCGGCTGGCGCCACGCGTCGGTGCGTTGCGATATCCATAGCCGCTGGAGAATTTCATGATGTCCACAGGGTTGATCGATGGAACAGCAACTTCAACCTTGGTTGCGGTGCCGTTGATGCGGCCCCAGCTGTCATTCAACGCGCGAAATTCAGGGTCCGAAACGCCAAGCGCGCTCTGGTTTGCCTTCAAATCTTCTGGAGAAATGCGGAAAGTGTCTGATGAGGCGGCGGCTGAGTTGGCGAACGATGGTGTTGCTGCTGTGAAAGCGGCGACCATTACCAAAGCAGATACAGCTTTAAGGATCAGTGATTGGCAGTTTGCCAAAGCGCTGGATACCATGTTGCGTATTACCTTATGTTGCGACCCACGCTTTTACGCAGTCCCGAAGTTTGACCATGACAGTTGATCTGCCCACCCCTTGTGAAAAGGGTGGTGTCCGATGGTTCAAACGAATGCAACATCCCTGTAATAATCGCGGGACAAACCGCCGCTCAAACGCGTTGAGTCGTTAAATGGACGGTTAAACGGTGCACCAAAGTGGCGGTTTACCATCAATTTGCAAACGGGCGTAGGTGCTATTTGCAGCTCGGTTCAACCCGTCGCACATGCGTTTGTTCCCGGCAAGACGCATGAAATTTCGCCGTAAAAGGCGCGATCGAGCGTCTGACCGGTGACCGAATCGGTTGCTGTTTCGATTCGTCGGTTGGTGATGCACTGCCCGCTTCAACAAACCGTAGCCCTGAGCAGCAGACGCGCAGCGTCTGCGACCGTCGAAGGGCGGCAGGCGAGAGAAGCGTGCGAACGGTAACCGCCCTTCGACAGGCTCAGGGCTACGGTTTTGTAATATGCCTTGCGGCGTTTAGCCGAGCGCTTTCGCCGCGGCCAAAACCTCTGCGGCGTGGTCCTTGACCTTTACCTTGCGCCAGACCTGCGCAACCTTGCCGTCTTTGCCGACCAGATAGGTTGACCGGTCAATGCCCATATAGCTTTTGCCGTACATCGATTTTTCGACCCACGCGCCCATTTGCTCGGTGGCATCGCTGGCTTCGTCGGACAGCAACGTGACGTTAAGTTCATATTTCGCCGCAAATTTGGCAAGCTTGGCGGGCTTGTCCTTGGACATGCCGTAGACGGGGCAATGGAGCGCGGCGAAATCCGCCGACAATGCGGTGAAATCCTTCGCTTCGTTGGTGCAACCGGGCGTGTCCGCCTTGGGGTAGAAATAGAGCACCAGCGGACCTTTGAGCGTCGCCAGATTGACCGCATTGCCAGCGCTATCCGCAACCGTGACGTCGGGCAGGGTGTCGTTGATATCGGTCATATTGGGTTCCTTTTCAAAAATCGCGTGGGCCAAATAGCCGCTGCCATTCGTGCATGACAACCCCGCGATAATCCCTAATCGCCGCCATCAGGCCATCCCAATCGGCAAAGCCAAGGCTGTGTGCAATCAACGCCTGCGCCGCCTCTGGCGGGGTGGCGCAATCGGGCGCGACGAGGCGCACCATGACCAACAGGCGCGCGAATAACGCATAAGCCGTGGCAAAGTCTGCGGGCAGATGTCCTTCTGTCACCAGCGCATCAATGGCGGGCCCAAGCTGCGGCACCAAACCGGCATGTGTTTCCAACTGGAGCCGGTGGATGATGAATTCCATGTCCACCAAGCCACCGGGCAACAGCTTCACATCCAGTTCGCCCTTGGGCGGCTTATGCGCCGCCATGTCCTTGCGCATGCTGGCGATGTCAAAGCGCAGTTTTTCGGGGTCGCGTTGGCCATGCAACACATCCGCGACAATATTGCCCACCTGCGCACGGGCGGTGGCCGAGCCAAACAGCACGCGCGCCCGCGTCAGCGCCATATGCTCCCACGTCCAAGCATTTTCGCGCTGATATTGGTCAAAGCTTTTCACCGACGCGCAGAGCAATCCATCGGCGCCCGATGGCCGAAGCCGTGTGTCGACCTCATATAAAGCGCCCGATGCGGTGGGCACCGACATTGCGGCAATCACGCGCTGCGCCAGCCGGTTGAAATATTGCGTCGCACCCAAGGCACGCGGCCCATTGGATTCGGCGAGGTGGTTGCCGGTGAACAATAAGATCAGATCAAGGTCCGACGCATGCGTCAGCGCCTCTCCGCCCAATCGGCCCAATGCCAAAATGACCAGCTCGCCGCCGTCAATGCAGCCATGCGCTTTTTCAAATTCGGCGACCGTCGCGGCGGTCAGCGTTTGCAACGCGGCCTCTGCCAAATGGGCGTAGCTGCGCGCGATGTCGTGTGCGTCGCTTCGGCCCTCAATCAACTGCACGCCCAGCGCAAAGCGTTTTTCGCCAACATAATCGCGGACAATGTCGAGCATGGATTGATAATCGGCATCGCCAATCCGGCGCGCCAACGCGTCGTGCAAAGCGGCCATGTCGCCGGGCAATTGCATCGCGCTCGTGTCAATCAACGCGTCCAGATAGCGGCTCTGTCGGCCCAGATCGTCGGCCAGCGTCGGCGCGTAGCTCAATATATTGGCGACCAAATGCAACAGCCCGGGCCGCGCCTCCAGCAAGCGGAAGACGTTGATGGCACTGGGTATCGCCTCGATCATATTTTCGAACCGCGCAATAGCCCGGTCCGAATCGGGGGCCAGCGCCAATGCTTTCATGATCGCGGGCAGGACGGCTTCAAATGCGTCACGCGCCGATGCGCTGCGGATCGCGCGAATCTTGCCGCTGCGCCACCGGGCCATGCGCTGCATGATTGCGGCGGGGTCGGCATAGCCCAAATCGGTCAATTGCTCCTCAAGCGGCAGGCCTTCGTCGGCCATGCGCGGCCCTTCGCTGCCGCCTGCGTCCACCATCCGGTCATAAATCGCCGCGACGTGCGCGGTGATCGGGCGGATCGCGTCAATCACCGCATCGGCGTCCGCCAGCCCATGCAAGCGCGCCACGGCATCGGCGGTTTCGCGGTTCACGGGTATCTCGTGCGTTTGCCGGTCGCTGTGCATTTGCAGACGATGTTCAAATGTCCGCAACTGTTCATAGGCGGAGGACAAGGTCTCCGCCTCTTGCGGGCTGATCGGTCCAGCCGCCGCCAGCCGTTTGAGCGCCTCGCGGGTGTCGGGCACACGCAGCACCGGATCGCGTCCACCATGGATCAGCTGATGCGCCTGCGCAAAAAATTCGCATTCGCGAATCCCGCCATGACCACGTTTCAGGTCGAACCCAAGACCCATTTTCTGACCCTTTGCATAATGGTCCCGGATTTGCGCAGTCATTGCGGTGATGTTCTTCAACTGCCCGAAATCGAGCGATTTGCGCCAGATGAAGGGCTGGATCGCGTTCAGGAAATATGCGCCCAGCGCGCGGTCGCCTGCGCAGACCCGCGACCGGATGAACGCCGCTTGCTCCCACGCCAGTGCGCTCGATTCATAATAGCCGATGGCTGCTTCGACGGGCAGGGCGATCGGGCTGACCTCCGGCGATGGCCGCAGCCGCATGTCGACGCGAAAGACATATCCGTCGCCATCCAGCGCGGACAAGAGTTCGATGACGCGGCGGCCATAGCGCACGGCGGCCTCTGCCACATCGTCGCGTTCGCGGTGGGGCAGGGTTTTGGGATCGAACAGGAAAATCGGGTCAATATCCGACGAATAATTCAGCTCGCACCCGCCATGTTTGCCCAGCGCAATGACGGCAAAGCCTTGGTTGGGCGCGCCGGGCACGCGTTCTTCAATGGCGGCAGATATGGCTTGGTCGAGCGCATGGTCGGCAAAGTCGGACAGGATGCCTGTGACGCGGCTGAGGTCCCAAACCCCGGCGAGGTCCGCAATCGCGGTGACCAGCGCAACGCCCTGACGCTGTTGGCGCAAGGCGGTGCCGACATTGTCCGCCGTTCGGGCAAGGGATTGCGCCAGCGCCGCGTCAAATTCGCCCGCTGCGACCATCGGCATCAGGTCGGGGTTGCGGTCCATCAGTCCGGCAAGAAACGGACTGTTGGCCTGTGCGCGTGCGATGATCTCTTTCATCACAAACTATCCTTTGTCATTCCCGCGAAAGCGGGAATCCATGGCCATATCATTGGGCCGTACCGGACATGTTGGGGAAACCGCTGTCCCAGACCATGGATCCCCGCTTTCGCGAGGATGACAATGGCTGCCAGACATGCTCACCGCCGTACATAATCCCGCCGGAAATCGGACGCGAATGCCGCAAAGCGCCCTTGCGATATCGCCGCGCGCATTCCGGCCATCAGCATTTGGTAATAATGCAGATTATGCTGCGTCATCAGCATCGCGCCCAGTATTTCGCCCGACCGGATCAGGTGATGGACATAAGCGCGGGTCCATGTTGCGCACACCGGGCAGGTGCATTGGTCGTCAATCGGCCCCTGATCCTCGGCAAATTTCGCATTGCGGATATTGATGGGGCCGTGGTGGGTAAAGGCTTGGCCATTGCGGCCAGAGCGGGTGGGTAGGACGCAATCGAACATGTCGATGCCGCGTTCAACCGCGCCCACCAAATCGTCGGGCTTGCCCACACCCATCAGATAACGTGGCCGGTCAGCGGGCAATTGGTCCGGCGCATAATCAAGGCAACCAAACATCGCCTCTTGCCCTTCACCCACCGCAAGGCCGCCCACGGCATAGCCATCAAAACCAATGTCGATCAGCGCATCGGCCGATCGCTTGCGCAATTCTTCGTCCAATGACCCTTGTTGAATGCCAAATAAGGCCGCGCGCGCGGCATGCTCACCGCCGCTGTCGAACCCGTCGCGCGAACGCTTGGCCCAGCGCATCGACAGTTCCATCGACTTGATCGCTTCGTCGCGGCTCACGCCATTGGCGGGGCATTCGTCAAACGCCATGACAATGTCGGAGCCCAACAAGCGCTGGATTTCCATTGAGCGTTCGGGCGACAGCATATGTTTCGACCCGTCGAGATGGCTTTGGAACGCCACGCCCTCTTCGGTGATTTTGCGCAAAGCCGACAGGCTCATCACCTGATACCCGCCGCTGTCGGTCAATATCGGGCGGTCCCAGCCCGAAAACTGGTGCAGCCCACCCAGCCGCGCGACACGTTCCGCGCCGGGCCGCAGCATCAGATGGTAGGTGTTGCCAAGGATGATGTCCGCGCCCGTTGCGCGCACTTCGGCAGGGCGCATCGCCTTTACCGTGGCTGCGGTGCCGACGGGCATGAAGGCAGGCGTGCGAATTTCGCCGCGCATCATTTGAATGCTGCCGGTGCGCGCCTTGCCATCCGTGGCGGAAATCGAAAACTGGAATCGCGTGGTCATCGGGCGGCTTTAGGGGGGTTATGCGCTGGAGAAAACCAACTTTTCTGAACGGGACACCGTCTCCACCCAAACCGAAGCCCTGAGCAGCAGGTGCGCAGCGCCTGCGACCGTCGAAGGGTGTCCAAAGTGCAGGCGCTGTGCCGATGGACGCCCTTCGACAGGCTCAGGGCTGCGGTGATGATACGGGGCACTCCACGCTTCACTGCGGGAGGAATATGCAAATTACCCTTTCAACCGCCGCCACACCGTCCCATATACGCAACATGACTTACACCGATCCCCGCTCATATTTGTACCAACCCGGCCTTCTCGACCCTGACGCAGCGCAGCGTATTACGCGTGATGCGTTGAAGGCGTGCGATGATGGCGAGCTGTATTTGCAATATAGCGCGACCGAGAGCTTTGGTTTTGACGATGGCCGGTTGAAAATGGCGGATTATTCGACGGGCTCGGGCTTTGGCCTGCGCGGTGTGTCGGGTGAGATGACCGGGTTCAGCCACGCCAATGACATGAGCGAGGCCGCGATTCGCCGGGCAGGGGAAACGTTGAAGCTGCTTGATCCCGCAAAGGAACAGCCCGCTCCGCCGCCGCGCCAGAACAACCGGCATTTATATACAGACGGCAATCCGCTTGAACTGGTGCCATTCGCGCAAAAGGTGGCTTTGTGCCAACAGATCGACGCCGCCGCCCGCGCCCGTGACCCACGCGTCGCACAAG
>Ga0187842_1000005_pt1 | contig 122885 bp, 105 predicted proteins | sample SpaLakP09_SKY_41_FD_134514 | JGI IMG/M metagenome (GOLD analysis project Ga0187842, IMG submission 134514) | Oligotrophic lake water microbial communities from Sparkling Lake, Wisconsin, USA - SP09_SKY_41 | ecosystem: Environmental > Aquatic > Freshwater > Lake | place: USA: Sparkling Lake... | reverse complement strand
TGGTGATGATCATCACCACCACCTTCGCCACCTGGTTCGGGGCCGAGACGGTGATGGGCATTCCCGCCAAATTCATCAACTCGGGCCTGAACGGCGTGATCGAAGACCCGTTCGGTGCCGGCACCTGCCTGATCCTGGTCGGCGTGTTCTTCGCTGCCAAGCTCTACAAGATGAGCCTGCTGACGATCAGCGACTACTACCGCGAGCGCTATGGCCGCGTGGTCGAGGTGGCCTGCTCGCTGATCATCATCCTGAGCTATCTGGGCTGGGTGGCGGCGCAGGTGGCGGCGCTGGGCCTGGTGTTCAATCTGCTGTCGGCCGGCGCCATCAGCGTGCCCATGGGCATGATCATCGGTACGGTGTCCATCCTGGCCTACACGCTGTTTGGCGGCATGTGGTCGGTGGCGGTGACCGACTTCATCCAGATGATCATCCTGGTGGTCGGGCTGACGATACTCGCCGTGTTCGCCGGCAATATGGCCGGTGGCGCCGAAAAGGTGATTGCCCTGGCCACCAGCAAGGATCTGTTCCGTTTCTTCCCGGAGCCGAGCTTCCACGACATCGTGTTCTTCATCGCCGCGGCCATCACCATGATGCTGGGCTCGATTCCGCAGCAGGACGTGTTCCAGCGCGTGATGTCGGCCAAGAATGTGCAGGCCGCCACCAAGGGCCCGGTGATCGGCGGTGTGGCCTACATCCTGTTCGCCTTCGTGCCGATGTTCCTGATCGTCAGCGCGCTGATCATCATGCCGGAGCAGACCGGCGAGCTGCTCAAGGACGATCCGCAGAAGGTGTTGCCCACGCTGGTGATGGAGCGCATGCCCTTCGTGATGCAGGTGATCTTCTTTGGTGCGCTGCTGTCGGCGCTGAAGTCCACCGCCTCGGCCACGATGCTGGCGCCCTCGGTGACCTTCGTCGAGAACATCTGGCGCCAGTTCCGCCCCCGCATCAGCGACCAGCAGGAGCTGCGCACGATGCGCATCGCCGTGCTGGTCTTCAGCTGCCTGGTCTGCGGCTATGCGATCGCGCTGCAGGGCACCTCGATCTATGACATGGTGTCGGGTGCCTACCAGGTGACCCTGGTCGGCGCCTTCGTGCCGCTGGTGTTCGGCCTGTACTGGCAGCGCGCCACCACGCAAGGGGCGATCTTCTCCATCGTGCTGGGCATCGTGTCATGGTTGACCTTCATGCTCACCCCGGCGGGCGAGGCCTTCCCGGCCCAGTTGGTGGGTGTGCTGATGGCGGTGGTGGGCATGTTGATTGGCTCCCTGGGCCCGCAGGCCTTGAAGAACCACCACGGTTCACACCACAAGTTGCAGGGTGTGACGCATTGATCGTCTACTACCGCCGGATTGCATCCGGGCTGCGGTGAATTTGTAGCCCGGATGCAATCCGGGTCCCGATGGCCGGCCACAAATCGTGAGCCGCTATAATTTCGCGTTTTAAATCAAGGGTTTAGACATGCCGATCTATGCCTACCGTTGCGCGGCCTGTGGCCACGCCAAAGACGTGTTGCAAAAGATCTCCGATCCGCAGCTCACCACCTGCCCGGCCTGCGGCGCCGAGTCGTTCCAGAAACAGGTCACTGCCGCCGGCTTCCAGCTCAAGGGCTCGGGCTGGTATGCGACCGACTTCAAGGGCGGCGCCGCTCCGGCCGCTGCCCCTGCAGCTGACGGCAAGCCCGCAGAGGCCAAGCCCGCCGCCGACAGCAGCGCCGCACCCGCTGCGCCGCCGCCGCCTGCCCCCGCTTCCAGCGTCTGAGCCAGCGCCGCGCGCCTAAGGATCTTCGTGAAGAAATACATCATCACCGGCCTGCTCGTCTGGCTGCCCCTGGCCATCACCATCTGGGTGCTGCTGTGGGTGCTGGGCCTGATCGACGGTGTGTTTGCCTGGCTGCTGACGGCCACGCAGACCCTGCTGCCGGGGTCGCTGCATGCCAATGTCGAGAGCCTGCGCTCGATTCCGGGCCTGGGCGTGCTGGTGCTGGTCAGCGCGCTGCTGCTGACCGGCATGTTCGTGGCCAATATCTTCGGCCAGTGGTGGTTCCGCCAGCAGGACCGCATCCTGTCGAACACGCCCATCGTCAAGTCGATCTACAGCTCGGTGAAGCAGGTCTCGGACACGCTGTTTTCGAGCAGCGGCAACGCGTTTCGCGAAGCGGTGCTGGTGCAGAACCCGCGCCACGGCTCCTGGACGATTGCGTTTGTCACCGGCAAGCCCACGGGCGAGGTGGCCCAGCACCTGCAGACCGAGCATGTCAGCCTCTATGTGCCGACCACGCCGAACCCGACCTCGGGCTTCTTCCTGATGGTGGCGCGCGATGAGGTCATTCCGCTACGCATGAGTGTCGACGCGGCGCTCAAGCACATCATCTCGATGGGCGTGGTGGCGCCGGTCGAGGAGCACCTGGCCCTGGCCCCCGAGGCCGGCCGAAATCAGCCGGGTTGAGCGCCCCGGCAAGTGCTCAACCCTGAAGGCTGAAGGTCAGTCCCCCAGCCCGCCAGCGCCCTGATTCCACTTTTTTGATTGCAGTGCCCGCGGCCGTTGCCGAGCGCTGCCCCCGAACCGATTACGGAGAAGTTTGATGAGAACCACTTATGCAGGCCTGGTCAGCGAGAAGCTGATGGACCAAACCGTGACCTTGATGGGCTGGGCCCACCGCCGCCGCGACCATGGCGGCGTGATCTTCATCGACCTGCGCGACCGCGAAGGCATGGTGCAGGTCGTCTGCGACCCCGACCGCGCCGAGATGTTCAAGGTGGCGGAAGACGTGCGCAACGAGTTCTGCCTGAAGATCGTTGGCAAGGTGCGTGCGCGCCCGGCCGGCACCGAAAACGCCAACCTCACCAGCGGCAAGGTCGAGGTGCTGTGCCATGAGCTGGAAGTGCTGAACGCCAGCGTCACGCCCCCGTTCCCGCTGGACGACGAGAACCTGTCGGAAACCACGCGCCTGACGCACCGCGTGCTGGACCTGCGCCGCCCCTATATGCAGCGCAACATGATGCTGCGCTACCGCGTGGCCATGGAGGTGCGCAAGTTCCTCGACGCCAACGGCTTCATCGACATCGAAACGCCGATGCTGACCAAGAGCACGCCCGAGGGCGCGCGTGACTACCTCGTGCCCAGCCGCGTGCATGACGGCATGTTCTTCGCGCTGCCCCAAAGCCCCCAGCTGTTCAAGCAGCTGCTGATGATCGCCGGCTTCGACCGCTACTACCAGATCACCAAGTGCTTCCGCGACGAAGACCTGCGCGCCGACCGCCAGCCCGAGTTCACGCAGATCGACATCGAGACCTCCTTCCTGACCGAGGAAGAGATCCGCACCATGTTCGAGGGCATGATCCGCTCGACCTTCGAGCATGCGATCGGCGTCAAGCTGCCCGCCTTCCCGACCATGCTCTATGCCGACGCGATGCGCTTGTACGGCTCGGACAAGCCCGACCTGCGCGTCAAGCTCGAGTTCACCGAGCTGACCGATGTGATGGGTGATGTGGACTTCAAGGTCTTCTCGACCCCGGCCACGAGCAAGGACGGCCGCGTTGTGGCGCTGCGCGTTCCCGGCGGCGGCGAGATGAGCCGTGGCGAGATCGACGGCTATACCGAGTTCGTCAAGATCTACGGTGCCAAGGGCCTGGCCTGGATCAAGGTCAATGACCTGGCCAAGGGCCGTGAAGGGCTGCAGTCGCCCATCGTCAAGAACCTGCATGACGCAGCGATTGCCGAGATCCTGAAGCGCACCGGCGCACAGACCGGCGACCTGATCTTCTTCGGTGCCGACAAGGCCAAGGTGGTCAACGACGCCATCGGTGCGCTGCGCGTCAAGGTCGGCCACAGCGAGTTCGGCAAGGCCCGCGGCCTGGTGCAGGGCGAGTGGGAGCCTCTGTGGGTGACCGACTTCCCGATGTTCGAGTACGACGAAGACGGCGACCGCTGGAACGCGGTCCACCACCCGTTCACGGCACCGAAGGACGGCCACGAAGACTGGCTCGAGACCGATCCGGGCCGCTGCATCTCCAAGGCCTATGACGTGGTGTTGAACGGCATCGAGCTGGGTGGCGGATCGGTGCGTATCCACCGCGAAGAGGTGCAGAGCAAGGTGTTCCGTGCGCTGAAGATCGACGCCGAGGAGGCGCAGCTGAAGTTCGGCTTCCTGCTCGACGCGCTGCAGTACGGTGCGCCCCCGCACGGCGGCATCGCCATCGGCCTGGACCGCTTCGTGATGCTGATGACGGGCGCTGAATCGCTGCGCGACGTGATCGCCTTCCCGAAGACCCAGCGTGCGCAGTGCCTGCTGACCGGTGCACCATCGAACGTGGACGAAAAGCAGCTGCGCGAGCTGCACATCCGTCTGCGCAACAGCGGCGCCACTGCAGCCTGACTTGAGCGGCATGCCTAGCCCGGGCCGCCACACCGACAAGCTCCGCTGGGAGCGGGTCGTGATGCGCCACCCCGGGCTGGCCTTGCCGCGCTTGCAGCGGCTGATGCGGGCGCAGGACCCGGCTCTGGCGCGGGCCGCACTGCTGGGCGCCTTCTTCGTGCTGGAGCGCTGGGGCCGTGCCGCGGAGTTGCAGGACGAGCTGCAGGCGGCGCTCGCCGCGGCGCGGCAGAGTTCGGCCCTGGCCGAGGCCGCCGAACTGGCCGAGGCCCAGGGCCGGCTGCACTACCAGCGCGGCGACTATGCCCAGGCCTGCAATGCCTGGAGCCAGACCCTGGACTGGGCGGCGGACGACTCACGCAGCGCCTGCCTGGCCCGCATCGGCCTGGCACATCTCTGCTATGCCTTCGGCGACTGGGCTCGCGGTGGTCGTGTGCTTGAGCAGGCCGAGCGCCACTACCCGGGCCTGGCCAGCGACGCCTATCTGCGCGCCAAGATCGCGCTGAACCGCGCGGTGTCGCTGCGCGTCACGCAGGGTCCGCAGGCCGCGCAGCCGATGCTGCAGGAAGCCTTGACCCTGGCCCGCGATGCCGGCCACCGCGACTACCAGGCCGAGGCGATCTGGCACAGCGCCCGCGGCGCCCGCGACAGCGGGGAGGCGGCGCAGGCCCTGGCCCTCGCCCGGCAGGCGCTGGACCTGGCCCAACGCAGCGGCTACCGCTGGCTGCAGGCCCAGGTGGCCTTGTTGCTGAGCGAGTTGCAATCGGCCGACGCGGCGCTGGGCTGGGCGGGGCAAGCCCTGGCCCTGGCCGAGGCGCTGCAGTCACGCGACTTGCAGGCCTCGGCCCATGGCCGCCTGGCCGAGCTGATGCGCGAGCATGGCGAGCTGGGCCCCAGCTGGCACCACCAGCAGCAGCGCCAGCGCCTGGAGGCCACGCTGAACCAGGGGCAGTTGCCGGCGCGGCTGGAGGAGCTGGCGCGCTTCGACACATTGCCCGTGGCCGGGCAGTCGACCAACGCCGCACTTGACCTGGCCATTGCCGACCTGGCCAACTTGGCCGATGCGGCGCGACGGATCACCGATCTGCGCAACGGCGAGCAACTGGCCGCGCAGGCCGAGGCGATCGCGCGCAGGCTGCGGTTGCACTGACCCGGATTGCATCCGGGCTACCAGTTCCCCGTAGCCCGGATGAAATCCGGGGCCATCGACGGATTGATATCCTCTTCGCCCATGAACCCGCCGCGCCCCTACAAAATCCCCGAATCGGTGCTGGTGGTCATCCACACACCCGACCTGCAGGTGCTGCTGCTCGAGCGCGCCGACCACCCCGGCTACTGGCAGAGCGTGACCGGCTCCAAAGACACGCCCGATGAGCCGCTGGCGCTGACCGCCCGCCGCGAGGTGCAAGAGGAAACCGGCATCACTGACGGCGCGCTGCTCGACTGGCGGCTCAGCAACCTCTACGAGATCTACCCACAGTGGCGCCACCGCTATGCGCCGGGTGTGACACGCAACACCGAGCATGTGTTCGGCCTGTGCGTGCCCGAGGCCCGCGCTGTGACCTTGGCGCCGCGCGAGCACCTCGCGTTTCAGTGGCTGCCCTGGCGCGAGGCTGCGGACCGCTGCTTCTCGCCGTCCAACGCCGAGGCGGTGCTGCAATTGCCGAGTTTTGCCAGCCCCTGACACTGGCTTGGGCGGAGCCCATCGCTGCTATGCTTGCCCGCATGAGCCGTCCCCTTGTGTTTGTCATGGCCCTTGCGCTGTCGGCCTGTGCCGTGCCGAAGACCTCGCGCTTTACCGATGCCGCCTCCGCGCCGCTGAATGATTTCAATCTGGTGCAGGCACCGATCCCCCAGGCCTTGATCGACGCGCGCCAGCGCCTCTACTGGCAGCCGGTCGACCTGAGCTGCGCGGCGCTGGCTGCCGAACTGCGGGGCCTGGACGAGGTGCTGGGCCCGGACCTGGATGCACCCGTCACGGCCTCGAATCCCGGCCTGGTCGAGCGCGGTGGCGAACTGATGGGTGACGCCGCGGTGGGTGCGGTGCGCAACACCGCCGAGAGCATCGTGCCGTTTCGCAGCTGGGTGCGCAAGCTGACCGGCGCCGAGCGCTATTCCAAGGACGTGGCGGCGGCGATCGCCGCCGGCGCGGCGCGGCGTTCGTTTCTGCGTGGCCTGGGCAGCGCCCGCGGCTGCATCTGAGCATCATCACCATGCCGCACGCCTTCCGCCACTCGACGCATGCCCATCATCACGCCAGCACCCAGCTGGGCCATCGCCTGCGCGTGGCCACCTACAACATCCACAAGGGGGTGCGCGGGGTCGGGCCGGGCAAACGGCTGGAGATCCACAACCTGGGCCTGGGCATCGAGGCGCTGGACGCCGACCTGGTGTTCCTGCAGGAGGTGCGGCACTTCCATCACCAGGAGGCGCGCGAGTTCAAGCGCACCCTGCAGGGGTGGCCTGACCAGGGCCAGGCCGACTTTCTGGCACCCGAAGGCTATGAGGCGGCCTACCGCACCAATGCGGTGACACGCCACGGCGAGCACGGCAATGCGCTGCTGTCGCGCTGGCCGCTGGGCGATATCGGCCACCACGATGTGTCCGACCACCGCTTCGAGCAGCGCGGCCTGCTGCATGTGGTGGTCAACTGGCAGGAGCATCAGGTTCATGCGGTGGTGGCCCATCTGGGTCTGATGCACGGCAGCCGCGTGCGGCAGACCAAGTCGCTGGCCGAGTACATCGAACGCGAGATACCGCCGGACGCCTTGCTGCTGATCGCGGGCGACTTCAATGACTGGGGCGAACGCCTGGATGAGCCCATGCGCGAGGCCGGGCTGGAGCGTGCCCAACCACCGGGTGGGCGGCGTATCGCCACCTTCCCGTCGCGGGTGCCGCTGTTTTCGCTGGACCGTATCTATATGCGCGGCATGCAGTGCGTGGGCATGCATGTGCCGCGCGGCCCGGCCTGGGCGCGCATGTCCGACCACCTGCCGTTGGTGGCCGAGCTGGAGCTGGCTTAATTGGCTGCGGTGCCGGGGCAAGGAACGAGGCCGGGCGATATGCCCCAGCCCAAACCCCAGCCCGACCCTCAGCCCTTGTGGCCCAGCCCCTCGGGCCCCGACTTCACCGGCGGCAACGACGTGCAGCTGCTGCGCGGTGGCGACCAGCTGTTCCCGGCGCAGATCGCGGCCATTGCCGGTGCGCGCCATGAGGTCTGGCTGGCCACCTACATCTTCCATAACGACATTGCCGGCCACCAGCTTGCCCAGGCCTTGCGTGCGGCGGCGCAGCGCGGCGTGCGCGTGCGCCTCGTCGTCGATGGCTTCGGCTCCAAGCAGAGCCTGGCCTGGTTGACCGAGCAGCTCGAAGGCAGCGGTGCGGCGCTGGCCGTGTTCCGGCCCATCGATCGCTGGTGGCGCTGGCTGCAGCCGGGGCAGCTGCGCCGCCTGCATCAGAAGATGTGCGTGGTCGATGGAGAGGTCGGTTTCGTCGGCGGCATCAACATCATTGACGACCGCAACGACCTGAACCACGGCATCTGCGATCAGGCACGGCTGGATTTTGCTGTGGTCCTGCGCGGTGCCGCGGTGCAGGCCATCGAGCAGGCCTGCCGCGCGGTCTGGACGCGGGCCTGGCTGGGCCGCGACTTCACCGAGGAAATGATCGCCATGGTGCGCAGCCCGGCACCGATACGCCGTGCGCGCCGCCTGCTGAAACGTCTGCGCATGCCCGGTGGCAAGTCAGACCTGACCCCCGACGCCTGGCTGCCGCCGATGCGCGCCGCCTTTGTGCTGCGCGACAATCTGCGCCGCCGCCGCACCATCGAGCATGCATACGTGCACGCGATTCGCTCGGCCCGGCATCGGGTGGACCTGATCACGCCCTATTTCTATCCCGGCCACGCCTTCCGCAATGCACTGCGCGACTCCGCCCGGCGCGGCGTGCAGGTGCGCCTGCTGCTGCAGGGCAAGGTGGACTACCGCATTGCCGGCATGGCCGCCAGCGTGCTGTACGAGGAGCTGCTGCGCCACGGCGTGCGCATCTACGAGTACACGCCGGCCTTTCTGCACGCCAAGATCGCCGTGGTCGACGACGACTGGGCCACGGTGGGCAGCTCCAATATCGCCCCGCTGTCGCTGCTGCTCAATCTCGAAGCCAATGTGATCGTGCAGGACCCGGGCTTTGCCCGCCGGCTGCGCGATGAGTTCGATGATGCGCTGGCGGTGTCGCTGGAGGTGGATGCCAAGCACCGGCATCTGCCCGGTTGGCGCGGGGTGCTCAGGCGCGGGCTGGTGGCCTGGGTGGCGTATGTGTATTTGCGGGTGGCGGGGGCTACGGGGAAGTATTGAGGCCCCGGATTGCCTTGCCCTTGCAGGAGCAAGGCGCTGTGACGCGCGTCAGTGAGCACGCAGGTGCTCACCTCGGTCGCGTCGCAGCCATCCGGGCTACCTGCACGTCTGTGGTCCCGGATTGCATCCGGGCTACGTGCGCATCCGTAGCCCGGATGCAATCCGGGGACAACTACCCGATCTGCACCCGATTGCGCCCGGCCCGCTTGGCCTCGTACAGCGCGCGGTCGGCCGCTTCGAGCACCGCGGCGATCTGCTCCTCGGCCGACTGCTCGGGCGCCGCGGGTTCGACGGCCAGGCAGGCCAGCCCGATGCTGACACTGACGACGCCCAGCGGCGAGTCACGGTGCGGCAGGGCCAACTCGATCACGCGGGCGCGCAGCCGTTCGGCATGCGCTGCGGCCATGGCCAGGGACTGGCCGGGCAGCAGCACGCTGAACTCCTCGCCACCCAGGCGGGCGGGCAGCTCGCCTGCGCGGTGGAAGGTGTCGCGCATCAGCTGGGCCATGGTGACCAGGCAGGCGTCGCCCTGGGCATGGCCATAGCTGTCGTTGTAGGCCTTGAAATGGTCCAGATCGATGCTGACCACGGCCAGCGGCTGGCCGTTGCGCAGCGCGCGGCGTGTCTCTTCGAGCTTGACCTGGTCGAAGTGCCTGCGGTTGGCCAGGCCGGTCAGCGGGTCGGTGTGCGACAGATGCTGCAACTCGCGGTGCAGATGCTCCATCGTCAGCTGGTCGCGACGGCGGCGCATCGAGTTGAACAGCATGTCGGCGGCCATCTGGGTGAGCTTGTCATTCAGTTCGGCCCAGCGCTGCGGCTGACCCGACAGGGCCACCATGACGCGCGTGCTGTCGGCCCCACGGTAGGCGCACCAGGCCATGGCGCGGGCACCGTGGCGCTGCATGGCCAGGGCCTGGGCCGGGGTGGCCTCGTCCAGCCCGCGGATGCGGCGATGGGTCCAGCCCGGCGCCAGTTCGCCGATCAGCCCCGGGGGCAGCTCATGACCCTCGACCAGCACCGTCGTGCCGTGGCCGGGGGCCTGTGCACATAGCGCCACAGCAGCGGCGAGGCGCTGTCGAGTTGCTCGGCAACGGCCAGATCGCAGCGGGGAATGTGCTCCACCATCTCGCTGAGGGTATTGCGCATCAGCTCCGCATAGGCCTCCAGTGAGACGTTCATGAAGCGGTTGGAGCTCAGCGACAGTACCTCCAGGTAGCGGGTCACCGCCTGAAGCTCGGCGGTGCGCTGGCGGAAGGCCTGGTCCAGCTCGGCCGCCTGTCGCGCCAGTGCCGCGACGTGGCGGGTGCGCTCGTCCACGTAGTGTGCGATCTCCTTTTGCAGGGTCAGAAAGCCGTCGGCCACCAGATCGATCTCATCGCGGTGATCGCGTGCGGGGCGCTGCAGCTGCAGCTCGGGCGGCAGCTTCCCGGGGGCCAGCGCGAGCGCAAAGGTGGCGATCTGGCCCATCGGCTTGAGCAGCAGGCGGCGCACCATCAGATTGTTGGCCACGCCCAGCACCAGTGTCAGCAGGCCCGAGATCAAGCCCACCTGCAGGGCCGCGCGGGCCAGTTGCCAGCGCAGGTAGTCCTGGTTGAAGTCGATGTGCAGGCGGCCCAGGCTCTGGCCCCGTTCGCCGGGGCTGGGCACGTTGAGGGTGACACCAGGGTGCACCGGCTCGTCGTCATGGGCCAGCGAGGAGCCGGCCTGAAAGCGCTGGCCGGTGCTGACTTCCAGCAGCACATAGTTCACCTGGGCGGTGGCGGCAATGCTGTCCAGCAGGTTTTGCACCTGCCGGGGCTCGATGTCCCACAGACTGGACGAGAGCAGCAGCAGATGGGTCTGGGTGACGCGCTTGACCTGGTCGTCAAAGGCGCGCTGCTCCTGGTGATAGACCCAGGCCATCTGCAGGGCGGCCGCGATCAACGCGCACAGCAGACCCAGGACCACCATGCGGCGCGTCAAGGCCTGCGCCAGCGAGCGGAACAGGGGCTCCCGCGACGTCATCGCATGACCTGGCCGAAGCTGAAGTCATAGCGCTTGAGCCTGGGATTGAGCACCTTGCTGAAGGGTCGGAAGTCGATGCCGCTGATGCCGTCGCCGAAGCGTTGCAGATAGCGCTCGGCTGCGGCCCGGTCGAACACGGTGAACATCGGCCGGTCCAGTTCAATGCCTTCTTCGGCAAAATCGCGGCCGTGGTGATGGTCGTACAGCATCACCAGGGCCCAGGCGCCGGTCATGAAGTGGCCGCCGGCCAGACTGGACAGACGGCCGCTGATGCGTGCCTGCATCGCCTCGGGCGAGGTGTTGATGGCCGAAAACAGCATGTCACGCCCCGGCACACGGCCGACCTGCTGCGCGGCCTCCATGGCGCCAAAGGCCATCTGGTCGCTGCCCGCCCACAGCAGCCTGGCCTGCGGGTAGCGGGCCAGCAGCCACGCGGTCTGTTCGGCGGCCTTGTCCCGGCGCCAGTCGGCGAAAACGATCTGTTCCAGCCGCACCTTGCCTGCCTGTTCGGCAATCGCGCGCTGCATGCCCTGGTTGCGCAGCACCGACACGGGCGTGGATTTGTCTCCGCCGATGGCCAGCAGGTGCAGCCGTCCGTCTGTGCCCTGCAACTTGTCTTGCAGGCCCTGGATGATCAGGGCCCTGGCGGTCAGATAACCGGCCTCCTCGGCATTGGGCTCCAAGCTGCCCAGCAAGCGGCTGATCTGCTGCCGGGGCGCGCCAACCTGGCTGCGCTCGTCGTCCTGCAAACCGCTGAAGGCGGCAAAGCTCTTGATGCCGGCGCTGTCCAGCAGCTGTGCGACCTGCACCAGGGTGCGCTTGTCGTTGGTGGCCACCACATAGTCGGGCCGCTGGGTTGCCGGGCGGGCGACGATCTCGCGGGCGATCTGCTGCACGCGCAGCGGGTCGCGCTCGGCGAAGCGCTGCTCGAAGCCGATCTGCAGGCTGTCCGCCGCCGCCTGCATGGCCTGGCCGGCGGCCACCCAGTAGGCCTCGTCGGACCGGCCCGGGTTGATGAAGACCACGCTGAAAGCCAGGCACAACGGGCTGCACAAACTCAGCATCAAGGCGATCAGGGTGCGCATCAGCAACAAATCTCTCCGGCATGGGGCGGTTTTGATGCGATTGTCGCCGCTGGGAAGCCGGTAATGCGCCACGGCCGACGCTTCCACACCCGCAGGATGTGGCAGTTTGCTCGGCAATGTGGATTTTTGCTGATTTGCTCAGGCGGCCGCGGCCGCCAGTACCTCGGTGCGCAGCTGTTCCGTCAGTTCGCCCTTGAGCTGGCCAAAGGCCGGCTGGGTCTTGATCGAGTAGTGGCGGGGGTGCTCGAAGGGCACGGCCAGATCGCTCTTGATGCGGCCGGGCCGGGCGCTCATCACCACCACCCGCGAGCCCATGAAGATGGCCTCGTCGATGTCGTGGGTGACGAACAGCACGGTCTTGCGCTCACTCTCCCAGATGCCGAGCAGCAGCTCCTGCATCAGCTCGCGGGTCTGGTGGTCCAGCGCGCCGAAGGGCTCGTCCATCAGCAGCATGCGCGGCTGGTTGGCCAGCGCCCGGGCCAGCGCCGTGCGCTGCTGCATGCCGCCCGACAGCTGCTTCGGGAAGTGGTTGGCGAACTTCTGCAGCCCGACCTTGGCCAGAAAGCCCTGGGCCAGTTCGATCTGCTGCGGGCGTGCCATGCCCCGCTCGCGCAGGCCGAAGCAGACGTTGTCCAGCACCGTCAGCCAGGGGAACAGGGTGTAGCTCTGGAACACCATGCCGCGGTCGGCGCCCGGAGCGGTGACCGGCTTGCCGTCCAACAAGACCTGGCCCCCGCTGGGTTCGTCCAGGCCGGCGACGATACGCAAAAGTGTCGATTTTCCGCAGCCCGAGGGGCCGAGGATGGTGACGAAGTCGTTCTCTGCCACGTCCAGATCGGTGGCCTGCAAGGCGACGGTGTTGCCCTGGGTGGGCGTGTGGAAGGTGCGGGAGACGCCGCGTACGGAAAGTATGTTCATGGAATTCATCTTCCCAACTGAGCCCAGGGAAACAGCGCGCGATTCGCGGCCTTGAAGGCGTAGTCGCTGACCAGTCCGATCAGCCCGATGACGATGATGCCGAAGATGATCTGGTCGGTGGCCAGCAGCGCCTGGCTGTCGGTGATCATGTGGCCGATGCCGCTGGAGGCGCCGATCAGCTCGGCGACGATCACATAGGTCCAGGCCCAGCCCAGCACCATGCGCAGGATCTCGGCGATCTCGGGCGCGGCGCCGGGCAGCAGCACGCGTTTGAGCAGGCCGGTGTGCGAACAGCCCAGGGTGTAGGCCGCCTCGACCAGATCGCGCCGCGTATTGCCCACGGTCACGGCAATCATCAGCACCAGCTGGAAGAAGGAGCCGATGAAGATCACCGCCAGCTTCTGCGTCTCGCCAATGCCCACCCACAGCATCAGCAGCGGAATGAAGGCCGAGGCCGGCAGGTAGCGCGCGAACGAGACAAAGGGCTCGAAAAAGGCCTCGATGGGTTTGTAGGCGCCCATCAGCACGCCCAGCGGCAGGGCCAGCAGGGCGGCGATGATGAAGCCGCCGAGCACCCGCCAGACGGTCATGCCGATGTCGAAGGCAAAGCCCATCTGCGTCAGCAACACCCAGCCCGACTTGAGCATGCTGATCGGGTCGGCCAGAAAGGTCTTGCTGACATAGCCGCCCATCGTCACCGCGGCCCAGACAGCGGTGAACAGGACGAAGAAGGCAATGCCCAGCAGCATGCGGGCCTGGGGCGAGACGGGGTGCAGAGGTTTCATCGGGGATGCAATCAGGGAATCGTGGAATGTCGCCCCCGGATTTCATCCGGGCTACAGGGGGGACTTGTAGCCCGGATGCAATCCGGGGTAAGGAACCCGACTTACCTGATAAAACGCGTATCCGCCAGCTTGGACAGGTCCGGAATGGCCTTGATGATGCCCACCTCGAGCAGCAGATCGGCCGCCTCCTTGCTGAACTGCGCATGCTCGCCGGCGAAGAACTTCTGGTTCGCCGCACGGTCCTGCCAGCGCAGATAGGCCTGGCTCTTCTCGAAGGCCTCGCCGGTCTGCTTGACGTCGGCGCCCATGATCTCGAAGCTCTTCTTGGGCTCTTTCTGGATCATCTCCAGCGCCTCGAAATAGCTGTCGGCCAGGGCCTTGGCGGCCTTGGGGTTCTCGGCCAGGAATTTGGGCGTGCAGCCGAAGGTGTCCATCACCATCGGGTAGTCCAGGGTGGTGGCAATGATCTTGCCCATCTCGGGCTTGGCGCGCACGCCGCTCAGATAGGGCTCGTAGGTCATGCCCGCGTCCACATCGGCGGTGCCGGCCAGGAAGGCATTGGCGGCGGCCTGCGGCTCCAGATTGACCACCTTGACGTCCTTGATCGACAGACCGTTCTTCTTCAGCATCCAGGCCAGGCCGAAGTAGGGGGCGGTGCCGGGGGCGCTGGCGGCCACGGTCTTGCCCTTGAGGTCGCTGATCTTGGCGATCGAGGGCTTGACGATCATGCCGTCGGCGCCATAGCTCTTGTCGAGCTGGAAGATCTGCGTCGTGGCCACGCCATTGGCGTTCCAGACCACCCAGGTTTCGACCGTGGTGGCCGCGCATTGCACGTCACCGGAGGCGATGGCCAGGTGGCGGTCCTTTTGCGGAATCTTCTTGATGGACACGTCCAGCCCGTTCTTCTTGAAGATGCCGGCTTCGCGAGCCAGGGTCAGCGGGGCAAAGCCGGTCCAGCCGGAGATGCCGACGGCGAGCTTGGTCTCCTGGGCCTGGGCGACAGTGCAGCACAGCGTGGCGGCGGCGAGGGCGGTGATCAGCTTCTTCATGGATGGATTCTCCTGGGGTAGGTGGGCGGGCAATGATTGGGCATGGCGCGGCTTTTGTCGATTGAGGGGAAACGCACAGGGCCTGAACCGACAAAAAAAGAGCCGGCATGGCGCCGGCTTCTCTGGATCAAGGCAGCACAACCAGGCTGCCGACATCTTGCACGATCTGTGCCAGCTCGGCACTGCCCACCAATTCGGTGGCGGCCTCGATGCTCGGGGCCAGATAGTGATCGGTCGGCATCGGGGGGCAGGTCTTGCGCACCAAGGCATGCACCTGCTCCAGCGCTTCCGAACTCTGCAAAGGGCGCAGGAACTCGATGCCCTGCGCGGCTGCCAAGAGCTCGATGCCGATGATGTGCGAGGTGTTGTCCAGCATGGGGCCCAGGCGCCGTGCACCAAAAGTGGCCATCGACACATGGTCTTCCTGATTGGCCGAGGTGGGCAGACTGTCGACACTGGCCGGGTGGGCCAGTGACTTGTTCTCGCTGGCCAGGGCCGCGGCGGTGACGTGGGCGATCATGAAGCCCGAGTTCAGGCCGGCGTTGGAGGTCAGGAAGGGCGGCAGGCGCGACACCGAGGCGTCGATCAGCATCGCGATGCGGCGCTCGGCAATCGCGCCCACCTCGGCGATGGCGCAGGCCAGCGCGTCGGCGGCCAAGGCCACCGGCTCGGCGTGGAAGTTGCCACCGGAGACCATATAGCTGGTGCCGTCCGCATTGGCGAAGACCAGCGGGTTGTCGGTCACCGCATTGGCCTCGCGCAGCAGCACGTCGCGCACATAGCGGGACTGGTCGAGGCAGGCACCCATCACCTGGGGCTGGCAGCGCAGGCAGTAGGGGTCTTGCACGCGCTCGTCGCCTTCCTTGTGCGACTCGCGGATGGCGCTGCCGGCGAGGATCTGGCGGTAGGCCCGCGCGGCCTCGATCTGGCCGGGTTGGCCGCGCACCTGGTGGATGCGGTCGTCGAACGGGCCGTCGCTGCCGCGTGCGGCGTCGAGTGACAGCGCGCCGCTGACGATCGCCGCGGCAAACACCGCCTCAAAGCGCAGCAGGCCTTCCAGTGCCAGCGCGGTGCTGGTCTGGGTGCCGTTGATCAGGGCCAGGCCTTCCTTGGCCTGCAGCACCAGCGGCTCGATGCCGTGCTTCTTCAGCTCGGCCAGCGCCGGCTTGCGTTGGCCCTCGACCAGCATTTCGCCTTCGCCCAGCAGAGCCAGGGTCATGTGCGACAGCGGCGCCAGATCGCCCGAGGCGCCCACCGAGCCCTGCGCCGGCACATAGGGCACCAGGCCGGCGTTGAACACATCGAGCAGGCATTGCACGACGGCCTCGCGCACGCCGGAGTGGCCACGGGCCAGCGAGGCGGCCTTGGTGGCCAGCATCAGCCGCACCACGCCGGGCTGCAGCGGCGCACCGACGCCGACGCTGTGCGAGCGGATCAGGTTGAACTGCAGGGTGGCCAGTTCCTCCTTGCTGATGCGCTTGGAGGCCAGCTTGCCGAAGCCGGTGTTGACGCCGTACACCGGCGCGTCACCGGCAGCGGCGGCCTGCACCACGGCGGCGCTGCGGCGGATGATCTCGGCGGCGCTGGCATGGAGCTTCAAATGGACGCCGCCTTCGCGGATGGCGCGCAGCTGATCGAGCGTCAAATGGCCAGGGGTGATTCGCAATTCGGTCATCTTGGTCTCGTTCAACGGTTCACCATCGGCAGGTTCAGGCCGCGTTCGGCGGCGCAGGTCTCGGCTATCTCGTAGCCGGCATCGGCATGGCGCATCACGCCGGTGCCGGGGTCGTTCCAGAGCACGCGGCCAATGCGCTTGGCGGCTTCGTCGGTGCTGTCGCAGACGATGACCACGCCGCTGTGCTGGCTGAAACCCATGCCGACGCCGCCGCCATGGTGCAGGCTGACCCAGGTCGCGCCGCCGGCGGTGTTCAGCAAGGCGTTGAGCAGCGGCCAGTCGGACACGGCGTCCGAGCCGTCGCGCATAGCCTCGGTCTCGCGGTTCGGGCTGGCGACGGAGCCGCTATCCAGATGGTCGCGGCCGATCACGATCGGTGCCTTCAACTCGCCGCTCTTGACCATCTCGTTGAAGGCCAGGCCGGCGATATGGCGCTCGCCCAGGCCCAGCCAGCAGATGCGCGCCGGCAGACCCTGGAAGCTGATGCGTTCCTTGGCCATGTCCAGCCAGCGGTGCACATGGGCGTGGTGGGGGAACAGCTCCTTGATCTTGGCGTCGGTCTTGTAGATGTCTTCGGGGTCACCCGACAGCGCCACCCAGCGGAACGGACCCTTGCCCTCGCAGAACAGCGGGCGGATGTAGGCGGGCACGAAGCCAGGGAAGTCGAAGGCGTTCTTGACGCCCTGGTCAAGTGCCACCTGGCGGATGTTGTTGCCATAGTCCACGGTGGCAATGCCCATGGACTGGAAGTCCAGCATCGCCTGCACGTGCACGGCGCAGCCCTGTGCGGCGGCGGCCGTCAACTTGGCATGCTGGCTGGCGTCGGCCGCGGCGGCCTTCCACTGCTCGACGGTCCAGCCCACCGGCAGATAGCCGTTGATCAGGTCATGGGCCGAGGTCTGGTCGGTCACCAGATCGGGCTTGATCGCGGTGCCGGCCTTGCAGCGGGCGGCCAGTGCAGGCAGGATTTCGGCGGCATTGCCCAGCAGGGCGATCGACACGGCCTTCTTCTCGGCCGTGTACTTGGCGATGCGGGCCAGCGCGTCGTCCAGATCGGTGGCCTGCTCGTCCACATAGCGGGTCTTCAGGCGGAAGTCGATGCGCGACTGCTGGCACTCGATGTTCAGCGACACGGCGCCGGCGAAGGTGGCGGCCAGCGGCTGGGCGCCGCCCATGCCGCCCAGGCCGGCGGTCAAGATCCAGCGGCCGACCATGTCGCCGCCAAAGTGCTGGCGGCCGGCCTCGGCGAAGGTTTCGTAGGTGCCCTGGACGATGCCCTGCGAGCCGATATAGATCCAGCTGCCGGCCGTCATCTGGCCGTACATCATCAGGCCCTTGCGGTCCAGCTCATTGAAATGCTCCCAGGTTGCCCAGTGCGGCACCAGATTGGAGTTGGCAATCAGCACGCGGGGGGCGTCGGCATGGGTGCGGAACACGCCCACCGGCTTGCCGGACTGAACCAGCAGCGTTTCATCGGCCTCGAGGTTCTTCAGTGCCTTCAGGATGGCCTCGAAGCAGTCCCAGTTGCGGGCAGCCTTGCCGATGCCGCCATAGACCACCAGCGCGTCGGGGTTCTCGGCCACCTCAGGGTCGAGGTTGTTCTGCAGCATGCGGAAGGCGGCTTCGCTGAGCCAGTTCTTGCAGGTCAGCGCGGTGCCGGTCGGAGCGCGAACGACGCGGGGCTGGGCATGGCTGGGGGTGGACATATCGGGCATGGTGGGCTCCTGAACAAGCGGCGGTGACGAATCTGCGTTCATTGCCCCGGATTCCATCCGGGCTACGGGGAATGGATCGGGTTTCGTAGCCCGGATGCAATCCGGGGGGATTGGAGGCGAATGTACTTGTCTATACAAGTGCAGTCAAGTACGATCCCGGCCATGCCGAAAAAAACTTCTGCCGGCCCCGAGCCGCAGTATCTGAAGGTCAAAAACCACCTGCGCGAAGGCATCAGTTCGGGGCTGTGGCGGCCCGGCGACCTGATGCCGTCCGAGGCCGAGCTGGTGGAGCAGTTCCAGGTCAGCCGCATGACGGTGAATCGCGCGCTGCGCGAGCTGACGGCCGACGGCCTGGTGCAGCGCATGCAGGGGGTGGGCACCTTTGTGGCACAGCTGCACCGCATCGCCTCGACGCTGACCGTGCGCGATCTGCATGACGAGATTGCCGAGCGCGGCCATCAGCACGAGGCCCGCGTGCACCGGCTGGAGCGAATAAAGGCGACCACCGAGCAGGCGGCGGCGTTTGGCCTGAAAGCCGGCGCGCCGCTGTTCCATTCGATCATCGTGCACCTGGAGAACAGCGTCGCCATCCAGTGCGAGGACCGGCTGGTCAATCCGGCCTGTGCGCCCGACTATCTGGGCCTGGACTTCACCCAGACCACGCCCACCCACTACCTGCTGGACGTGGCGCCGCTGAGCGAGGCCCGCTACACGATCGAGGCCCTGCTGCCCACGCCCGAGGAGGCCACGCTGCTGGAAATCGGCCGACGCGACCCCTGCCTTGTCGTGAAGCGCCGCACCTTCAGCCGCGGCCAGACGGTGACCACCGTGCGCTTGGTTCATCCGGGCTCGCGCTATTTTCTGGAAGGGCGGTTTCAGCCATGAACCTGCATATCGTTTCAACACAAAACACCGAGGCCACGCGCTGGAAGAACGGCGGCGGCTGGACGCGCGAGCTGCTGGCCTGGCCGCGGCCCGAGGCCTGGGCGCTGCGCGTCAGCGTGGCCGATATCGAGGCCGACGGACCGTTCTCGTCCTTCCCCGACATTGACCGCTTCTTTGCCGTTCTCACCGGCGAGGGCGTGATGCTGAGCGTCGATGGCAGCGAGCATGAGCTGAACGGTTACAGCCCGCTGCAGGCCTTTGCCGGCGAATCGGCCACCGATTGCCGGTTGGTCGGCGGCGCCACGCGCGATTTCAATCTGATGGTCAGGCGCAGTCTTGCGCGGGTGCACGTCTGGCCCGCCAAGGAAGCCGCCGTGAGCTGGCCGCAGGCCGACTGGACGGGGCTGTTCATGCAGGCCGGTGGTCATGTGCGCGAGCCGGGCGGAGCCTGGCTTGACGTGCCGCCGCTGAGCCTGGTCTGGAGCAGCACGATCACCAACTGGCAGGCCGAACTGGCCGACCCGGCCGCACGCGGCTGGTGGATGCAGCTGAGCCTGAACGCAACGGAGACTTCTGCATGACGACGACCCTGTGGCGCAATGCACGCCTGGCGACGATGGCCGGCGATCAACCCTGGGGTTGGATCGAGGCCGGCGCGCTGGTGACCGAAGACGAGCGAATCGTCTGGGTCGGTGCCGAGGCCGATCTGCCGCCGGAGCTGAAGCGGGCCACCGGCACCGTCACCGATCTGGGCGGCGCCTGCGTCACGCCGGGCCTGATCGACTGCCACACCCATCTGGTCTATGGCGGCCAGCGTGCCCGCGAGTTCGAGCTGCGGCTGCAGGGCGCCAGCTACGAAGCCATTGCCCGCGCCGGCGGCGGCATCCGTTCCACCGTCGCCGCCACCCGTGCTGCCAGCGAGGACGAGCTGTATGCCCTGGCGCTCAAGCGCCTGCAGCCCCTGCTGGCCGAAGGCGTGACGACGATAGAGATCAAGTCCGGCTACGGCCTGAGCCTGGAGGCCGAGGGCCGCTGCCTGCAGGTGGCGCGCCATCTGCAACTGACCCAGCCGGTGACGGTGCGCACCACGTTTCTGGGGGCCCATGTCGTGCCGCCCGAGTTCGAGGGCCGGCAGCAGGACTATGTCGATGCCGTCTGCGGCTGGATGCCGGCGCTGCAATCGCAAGGCCTGGTCGATGCCGTCGATGCCTTCTGCGAAGGCATAGGTTTTACGCCCGCACAGACGCGCCAGGTGTTCGAGGCGGCCCGCGCGCTTGGCCTGCCGGTCAAGCTCCATGCCGAGCAGCTCAGCGACCAGGGCGGCACGCAACTGGCCTGCGAGTTCGGTGCGCTGTCCTGCGACCATCTGGAGCATCTGTCGCCCGAGGGCGTGGCGGCGATGGCCCGCAGCGGCACGGTGGCCGTGCTCTTGCCCGGCGCCTACTATTTCTTGCGGGAAACCAAGCTGCCCCCGATTGCCGCGCTGCGCGAGGCCGGTGTGGCTATGGCGCTTTCCACCGACCACAACCCCGGCACCTCGCCGACCTTGTCGCTGCTGTTGATGCTGAACATGGCTTGCACGCTGTTCCGGCTGACGCCCGAGGAGGCGCTGCGCGGTGTCACGGTGCACGCCGCCCAGGCGCTGGGCCTGGCCGGCGAGGTGGGTGTGCTGCAAGCCGGCGCTCGCGCCGATTTCTGCGTCTGGGACATTGCCCACCCGAACGAGCTGGCCTACTTCTTTGGCCGCAATCCGCTGCTGCAGGTGGTGCGAGGCGGCCAGGTGACCGATCTGAAAGGAACTCTCGCATGAGCGACGTATTCACCCTCCACCCCGGCAGTGCGCCGCTGCTGGTCAGCATGCCCCATGTCGGAACCTTGATCCCCGACGAGCTGAAGGGTCGTTATCAACCCCGCGCGCTGGCCACCGAAGACACCGACTGGCACCTCGAGCGCCTCTACGGCTTTGCTGCCGAGCTGGGCGCCAGCATGATCGTGCCGAACTACTCGCGCTATGTGATCGACCTCAACCGCCCGCCGGAGGACACACCGATGTACCCCGGCGCCTCGAATACCGAGCTGTGCCCGACGCGCTTCTTCACCGGTGATCTGCTGTATCTGGATGGCCTAGCGCCCGATGCCGATGAAAAGCTGCGCCGCCGCGAGCGCTACTGGCAGCCCTACCACCAGGCGCTGCAGGGTGAGTTGCAGCGGCTGCGCGCCGCCCATGGCCATGTGGTGCTGTTCGACGCGCACAGCATCAAGAGCGTGCTGCCCTGGCTGTTCGACGGCAAGCTGCCCGACCTGAATCTGGGCACGGCCGATGGCCGCAGCTGCGATGCGGGGCTGACGGCGCAACTGGCGGCCGTGCTGGCCGGGCAGGGCGACTACACCACGATAGTCAACGGCCGCTTCAAGGGCGGCTACATCACGCGCCACTACGGCCAGCCGGAGCAGGGCATTCACACGGTGCAGCTCGAGATGTGCTGGAGCGCGTACATGCAGGAGCAGGCGCCTTACGCCTATGACGACGCGATCGCTTCTCGCGTGCAGCCGCTGCTGAAGCGCCTGCTGCAGACGATGCAGAACTGGAAGCCTGCCGCATGAGCGCTACGACCGCCTATTGGGCGCCGCTGGCCTGGATTGAAGGCCAGTGGCAGCGCCGCGTGCTGATGGAAGTCGATGGCCAGGGCCGCTGGCTGAGCTTCACGCCCGGCGTCGATGAGCCTCCCCAGGCGCAGCAGTTGCAAGGCCCCGTCCTGCCCAGCCTGGTCGATGCGCACAGCCATGCCTTCCAGCGCGCCTTTGCCGGCCTGGCCGAGCGGCGCGACAGCGCCAGCGACGACTTCTGGTCCTGGCGGGACCGGATGTATGGCTGCGCGCTGCGCGTCACGCCCGAGCAGCTGCGCGCCATTGCCGCCCAGCTCTATCTGGAGCTGCTGCGTGGCGGCTACACCCAGGTCTGTGAGTTCCACTATCTGCAGCACCAGCCCGATGGCAGCGCCTATCCGGACGAACTGGCCACCAGCTGGGCGCTGGCCGATGCCGCGGCCGAGGCGGGCCTGGGCCTGACGATGCTGCCCGTGCTCTATGCCCATGCCGGCTTTGCCCAGACCGGCCTGCGCGAGGACCAGCGCCGCTTCGCCACTGATGCCCATTGGATCTGGCGGGCCAGCCAACGCATCAATGCCGCCGGTCGCCCGCTGCTGAATGCCGGCGTGGCCCTGCACTCGCTGCGCGCCGCTCATGCCGAGGACATCCGCACGCTGCAGGCCCTGGTCGGCGATGCGGATGTGCCCATCCACATCCACATCAGCGAGCAGCAACAGGAGGTGCGTGACTGCCTGGCCGCCACCGGCCAGCGGCCTATGCAGTGGCTGTGCAATGCCTTCGCGCCCGATGCCCGCTGGCAGCTGGTGCATGCCACGCACAGCACGCCCGAGGAGATCGAGGCCGTGGCCACCGCCGGCGCCGGCGTCGTGATCTGCCCCGGCACCGAGGGAAATCTCGGTGACGGCCTGTGCGATCTGCGCGGCTGGCTGGAGGCCGGCGTGCCGGTCAGCCTGGGATCGGACAGCCATGTCACCCGCGGCTGGGTCGAGGAGTTGCGCTGGCTGGAATATGGCCAGCGCCTGGGCCTGCAGCAGCGCAATGTCGCCGCCGCACCGGGCCGCGAACCCTCGACGGCCGCACGCCTGTTCGAAGCCTCGCGTGCCGGCAGCGCCGCACCGGCCGGCTTTGCCAGCTGGGGCCTGCTGGAGGGCGCCCGTGCCGACTTCCTGGTGCTGGACGCGCAGCACAGCGGCCTGCTGGGCATGCCCGTCAGCCATCTGCTCGATGCGCTGGTGTTCGCCACGCAGGGCGAGGCGATCAGCGATGTGTTCGTGGCCGGCCGGCAGGTGCTGGCCGGCGGCCGACATCAGCAGCAGGAGCGCATCAATGGCGACTTCGCGCGAGCCATGAGGGATTTGTGGGGGGAGTGAGGATTGTTTAACCCCGTTCTGTCGCGGCCTGCGTACAAGCACAGGTCAGCCACTCAAACGGGGTCATCATGCGCACCACCACCTCATCGATTCAACCGGGCCGCCGCCGCTTTACTGTCTCGGCCCTCGGTCTTGCAGGCCTGCTGCTAGCCGGCTGCAGCGCTCCGGCGCTGGCCCAGGAAAACCTGGTTTCGCTGGAGGTCTTCGACCGCGATGCCGACCAACTGCTGCCCGTCTATGCCAAGGAGCAGCGCCAATACGTCGCCGGCCGGCCCGGCGCCCGCTATGCCTTGCGGCTGCGCAATCTGACCGGCGGCCGGGTGCTGGCCGTGCTGTCGGTCGATGGCATCAACGTCGTCTCCGGCCAGACGGCCGGCTGGGCGCAGACCGGCTATGTGCTGGCGCCGTTTGAGAGCTATGACATCCGCGGCTGGCGCAAGAGCGATGCCGAGGTGGCGGCCTTCCAGTTCGCGGCCATCACCCAGTCCTACGCGGCGCAGACCGGCCGGCCCGGCCAGGTGGGTGTGATCGGCGTGGCGGCGTTTCGTGAGAAGCCGGTGCCGCCGCCGGTGATCGAGTCACCGCCGCTGCTCAGATCGGACGCCGAGGCGCGTGACCGCGCCGCGCCGGCGCCGTCGGTAGCGCCGGCAGCGGGTGCCACCGCGATGCAGGAGAAGTCCGCGCCGCGCCAGGAGGCCGCGGCCAAGCTGGGCACGGCCCATGGCGAGCGCGAAACCTCGTACACCAGCCACACCCGCTTTGAGCGCGCCAGCAGCCGCCCGCAAAGCGTGCTCCAGCTCGATTACGACAGCATGGAGCGCCTGGTCGCCGCCGGCATCGTGCGCTCGCGCTGGGCGCAGATCCAGCCCAGCAGGCCCCGGCCCTTCCCGGTGAACGACAACGGCTATGTGCCGGATCCCCCGGCGCGCTGAAGCCGCTAGCATCGGCTCATGCCAGCCCCGTCGCCACAGCCAACCGATGCCCAGCTGCTCGCCGCCTATCTGGGCGGCGACCAGCCCGCCTTCGCGCGGCTGTACGACCGCCACGACCGCCAGGTCTTCGGCTTCATCGGCAAGCTGCTGGGGCGCGACGCCGCGAGCCTGGCCGAGGACCTGCACCAGGAGTGCTGGCTGGCAGTGGCCAAGAGCGCGGCCTTGTTCGACGAGGGCAAGGCGCGCTTCGTCACCTGGCTGTTCACCATCGCCCGCAACAAGGTCATGGACCACTACCGTGCCGACAAGGCTTCGGCCGAGCAACGCGCCGACGATCTCGGCCTCAGTCTGGCCGATTTCTCCGACACGCTGTCGCGGCTGCCCGAGCGCGTGCTGGAGAACCGCCAGCTGTCCGACGAGCTGCTGCGTGCCGTTCAGGCATTGCCCGAGGCGCAGCGCGAGACCTTTGTGCTGTTTGCGCAGATGGACCTCAGCCTCGGCGAGGTGGCGAGCATCACCGGCGTCGGCCTGGAGACGGCCAAGAGCCGGCTGCGCTATGCCCGCGACGCCCTGCGCGCCGATCTGAGAGCGTGGAGGCCCCAGCATGTCTGAACGCGAAGAACTCCTGCCGGGCCCGCTGGAGCGGGCCTACCGCCAGGCGATAGAGACCGAAGCCGAACTCGATGCGGACGGCCGCCAACGCCGCCGCGCCGCCGTGCTGGCCGAGGTGGCGGCGCTGGGCGCCGATCAGCGCCGCCAGCGCATGTCGAGCACGCCAGCCAACCGGCCCTCGTGGCTGATGCTGGGCGGCTCGGCCCTGGCCCTCGTGCTGTCGGCCGGCCTGGTCTGGCAACTGAGCCTGGACCGGGAGGCTGAGCCGCTGGCCGGGGCATCGATGGACGGCGTCAAGGTGGCGACCGCGCCCACGCCTGTGCCTGAGCGTGAGGGTGCGCGTGAGGGTGCTCAAGCGCCCCAGCCGGCGCTTGAGCCAGCCCCGGCGCGCACCGCTGCCCGCACCGATTTACCGGCCACGGCGGCCAAGGCGGCCAAGACCCCAGCGCCGGAAGCGCTGGCCGCCGCGCCACCGGTCGCCGAGGCAGCGCCGGCAGCCGCTGCGGCAGCCGACGTCAGGGTGGCTCAGGCGCCCGCGCCCGCTGCGGCACCGTTGCTCGACCTGGCCCCACCCCCGGCTTCACCGACCGCGGCCATGCGCCAACGGGCAGAAACGCTGGCCATGCCGTCCGGTGCGGCAGCGCTGCAAGCGCCTCCCGAGCCCCCCTGGGTAGCCCTGATACGCAACGACGACCGCGCCGGCCTGCGCGCAGCCCTGGAGGCCGGCCTCGCCGTTGACGCCACCGATGCGCTGGGCCGCACGCCGCTGATGCATGCCGCCATCCACGCCCGCCCCGAGCTCATCACCGAGCTGCTGGCCCGCTCGGCCTCGCGCACGCGGGCGGACAGTCTTGGCCTGACGGCAACCCAGTACGCCGCCCGCTCACCGGATGCCAGGGTCAGGGCGATGTTGGGCGACGGTCGCTGAGACGCCCGTCGAATGATGCGCGCCGGACATCTTCCAAAAGATGCCAGGAAGCAGCCTGGGGTGAAGGGCTCGTACTGCGTGATGCCCGTGCTTGGCGCGTATCGACCCAACGCAGGCCGCCCGACGATCGAGAACCGAGCCACGCAGCCGTCACCCGATTCGACACGGCGCGACGCACCCGGAAGGTGCGAGGCTGTGTCGGCTGGGTCCGGTAGGGAAGGCGCCGGCTCGCGAGGCCTCAAGGCTTTACCGCCAAGTCCTTGTACGCCGCCGGTATGTTCAGACCCGGATGCACCCAGTCGAACAGCTGGTAGCCGCGGAACTCCGGCATCTTGAGTTCGGCCACGGTCTGCTCCAGGCTCAGGCCGCGGGCCAACGCGTCCTTGACGCCGGACTGCACGGCTTTGAGGTAGTCCAGGTGCCAGCGCAGCCCCTCGCGCGGGATCGGCACACCGTGGCCGGGCACGATGGTGGCGTCGGCTGGCAGGAAGTCAAACACCTTCTGCAGCGTCGCCAAGGTTTGCACCAACTTGCCGTCCAACAGCCAGGGCAGCGCTGGCTTGGCTGCGATCACCGGATTGCCGGCCCATAGCGTCTTGGATTGCGGATCCCAGATGAACAGGTCGCCGCCGGTCTGCGCGAAGCCGAAGTCGTAGATCTCTACCTGTCGGCCACCCAGGTCCAACACCAGCTTGCCGCCGGGCGGCACCAGGATGTCGGGTTCGCGTGCGCGGATGGACTCGATGCCTCGGCCCTTGCCGAAGTTCTTAAGCATGAACGCCTTGTCTTGCTCCAGGTGGGTGTCGATCAAGTGCGCGGTCTGCTCGTGCTGGACGAGCCGCGTCTCACGCGGCAAGTACATATTGCCGAAAGAGTGATCGCCGTGCGAACTGGTGTTGATGGCGTACAGCAGCGGTAGTCCGGGGGCCTCCTTGCTGGCGAGGGCGCGGACCTGGTCGTGCAGGCGTCGGTTGAGCATGGTCTCGATCAGCATCGCACCGCGCGTTCCGACGATCAAGCCGCCACTGGTCGCTGCTGCTCCACCCTTGGCGTTGAGCTCGGCGGCGCCGGCAGGCAGATGGGCATACACCCCGGGGGCCAGTTGCTGGCTGCGCATCTGCACCTTGTTGCCATCCCAGATGGGCTCTGCTGCATGCGTGGCGACCGAGAAAGCCAGCGTCAAAAGGCTGGCGCATAGCGTGAACGAAAGCTTGGGTGACATCGTCGATCTCCTGGTGAGGCCGGCAGATCCGGCGCGAAACCCACTTTAGTCATCATTGCTGCAAGAGATTCATTCAGAATCGAAGGTGAGGTTTGCAGAAATGAAAGACAACCCCACTCCCAGCTTGGATGACTGGCTGCTCGTGGCCAGGGTGGCGGAGCAGGCAAGCCTGGTGTCGGCCGCGCAGCGGCTGGGCATCAGCCATGCCACGGCCTTCAGACGCCTGGGTGCGTTGGAGCAGCGCCTGGGTGTGCGCCTGTTCGAGCGCCGCGCAGGCCGGTATGCGGCGACCGCCGCCGGCGAGGCGCTCGCCGAGGCGGGCCGCGGGATGCAGGCCCAGGCCGATGCCGCCTTGCTGCGTGTTCAGGGACAGGACCTTCGACCGCAAGGGATTGTCCGCGTCGCCAGCACCGAGGGCGTGATCGGCGGGCTGCTGCTGCCGCTGCTGCCCGCGCTGCGCAAAGCGCTCCCGGAGCTGAACCTGCTGTGCTCGGCGCGCAATGAGTTCCACAACCTCTCGCAGCGCGAGGCCGATCTGGCCTTGCGCCCCGCGACCTCGCCTCCCGAGCACTTGATCGGCCACTGCATCGGTACGCTGCGCCACGCCGTATATGCGCAACGCGAGAAGGCCCCGCGCTTCCGGCGGGCTGCGCTCGATCAGCAGCCTTGGATCGCCCTTGACGACTCCGCTGCCGGCAGCCACGCCTTGGTGTGGCTCGCTCAGCTGTTGCCGCTGGAGCAGGTCACACTGCGGTTCTCGAGTCTGCTGATGGTGCGGTCAGCCTGCGTACAGGGACTGGGTTTGGCCGTGCTGCCCTGCTTCCTGGGCGACGTCGAGCCCGGCCTCGTTCGCATTGGCGAGCCCGTGCCCATGTGCGATTCGGAACTCTGGCTGCTATCGCATCCCGAACTGCGCGAGACAGTACGTGTGAAGGCTGTGCGGCAATGGTTGCTGAAGGCGCTGTCGGAACAGGCCGACTTGATAGCCGGAAAAGAGCTCCTGCAACCGTGACGGTCCGATTGATGAGGTCCAGACCTTCCGCCGTCGGGGCCGTTGCACGACGCCTCAGGAGACGTTCGCGACAGTCAGCGTTTGGCCGCTACAGCCTCCTACGCGAGCCCTATGACGGGAACCGTCACCAACGCGGCGTCCGGCTCGATCGTGGACTGATCGATTTGGTGAAACCCGATGCAGCGTCCCGGCTTCAATCACCCCGTCAGGAGACATGGCATGACGAGCACAGCCAAACCCAAGCAACCCAAGCCGCCAGCGGCCCACGAGCGCCTCGAGGTCTTCATCGGCGCCTGGCATGCCGAAGGAACGTCCTTCGGTGAAGGCCAGGATGCCGCCGACCCGCGCGCGACTGGCGTGCCGTGTACGAGCGGCGAAACGTGGCTGCCTTTGTGTGACCGGATCGCGGTGCGGAAGGTAGCGACGACCTGCACGATGGAGGGAAGGCCTTGACCACGCTCGCGAACCGGCCTGACGGCTAGCAGCTGCCGGAAGGCACTTCGCTCAGCCTGCCCTTGGCCCGACGACGCTGGGTGCCGACAAGCCCCAGCCCCAGCCCCAGCAGCAGCAGCACGGCGCTGACCGGCTCCGGCACAGCGGCGGCGGTCACGTCGAAGGTCAGATGGCCGCTGACCCACTGGCCTTCGACCGTGCCCAGGGCGAAGTCCTTGAAGCCCTCGCTGAACTCTATGCGCAGCAGGCCGTCGCTGCCGCTGGCCAGGCCCAGCGCTGCCAGGCTGGTCGAGCCTGAATAGCTGCCCGTGCCGCTGAACAGGTCAGCCCCGCCCGGCGCGAGGGTGGCCAGATCCAGCCCGCTGGAGTTGCCGAAGCTGACCTGCAATTCGCTGAGCACGCTGGGGTTCAGCGCGTTCAACGTGACGTTCCAGCTCAGCGCGTTCAGCACACTGCCCGCGCCGATGTCGACGAGCCAGATGGTGTTGCCGGCCTCGCCGAGCAGGTTGATGCTCTGGGCGCCGCTGACATCGACGACCACGGTGGCGGCCTGTGCCGGGAGGCTGCACAGGCCGGCGAGGCCGAGGGTGGCCGCGGCGGCCAGCTGTTGGAGGTGCTTCTTCATGGCGTGGGCTTTCAGTTGGAGGCGGCGGAGCGCGCGACGAAGACGACGGCGGTGCGGGGCGGCAGGTTGAACGCGCCGGTGGCGCTGTCGAACTGCGCCTGGCTGGCGCGCTGGTCGGCGGCGCCCACGGCGGTGTGTACCGGGTGCAGTTCCAGCGTGCGGCCCGCCAGGGCGGGCAGGGTCAGCTGCTTGGCGCTCTTGTCGACGTTGATCAGGTAGACCAGTTCGTCGAAGTTGGCGCCGGCATAGCCCACACCGTTCAGGCGGCCGGCCAGCACTGTGGCCTCTTGCGAGGAGCCGGTGTTCAGGAAGCTCAGCCGCGCCTTGATGTCCTCGGCGGTGCGCAGGCGCAGCAGGGTCGTGCTCTTGCGAATCTTCAGCAGGTCGCGGAAGGCGTCGCGCGTCCAGGCGATGTCGGCCGGGGTGGGCTTGATCAAGGCGTTGGTGAGCAGCGGCCGGGCCAGGTTCCAGTTGTCGGCGTTGTCGCGGGCGGGGGCTAAGCCAACGCCGAAGTTGTTGTCGGCATAGCTCCAGTCGAGGCGGTTGAACCAGTCGCCGCTGTCGTAGCTGTTCTTGTCCAGCGATTTGCTGCGCAAGGTGTCCACGCCGGCGTGGAAGTAGGCCACGCCCTGGCTGAAGGCGTTGATGGCGCCGGCCAGGATCTGGACGCGGGCACGGTCCTCGCGGCTGGTCGCGGCGGGCAACTTGAAGGCGTTGTTGTCGAACAGGGTCAGGTTGTCGTGGTTCTCCACGTAGTTGACGACCTCGCCCGGCTCCAGCACCCAGCCGGCCGGAATGCCGCCGACGTTGATCTGGTCCAGCCTCAGATTGGCGTCCCAGCTGGTCTGCATCTGGAAGCTGCGGATGGAGCCCGCGAGCGAGGCCTTGATGCGGTCGGACTGCCACATCAGCTCGCCGCGGTTCTGGCCGGAGGCAGCGGGGTTGGCGTCGTAGAAGTAGCCGTTGACATAGCCCTGGGCCGCAACGAGCGCGTTGCCTGAGTCGCAGCAGGCGCCGCCGCGCACGGCGTCGCGTATCAGCGGGTTGAAGCTGCCTATGCCCGAGCCGTTCAGCGACAGCATCTCGGCCTGCACGAAGCGCGCGCCGTTGGCCACTTCGCCGAAGTTCCAGCCCTCGCCGACGATCTGCACCTCGCGGCCGGCGGCCGTCTTGACGCGGGCCTTCAGCGCCTCGATGACAGCGCGCGGATGGTGACCCATGATGTCGAAGCGCAGCGAGCTGATGCGGTAGTCGCGCGTCCAGGTGACGGCCGAGTCGATCATCAGCTTGGCCATCATCAGATTCTCTGAGGCGGTGTTCTCGCAGCAGGTGGAGCGCTCAATGCCTCCGCTGGCGTTGTAGCGGTAGTAGTAGTTGGGCACGATCTTGTCGAGCACCGAGTTCGTGTTCTGGCCGGACGAGGAGGTGTGGTTGTAGACCATGTCCATGCCCACGCGCAGGCCCGCCGCGTTCAGCGCCTGCACCATGCGGCGGAACTCGACGACGCGGGCCAGCGGGTCGTTGGCATTGCTCGAGTAGCTGCCGTCAGGCGTCGTGAAGTGATGCGGGTCGTAGCCCCAGTTGAAGCAGTCGCTGCCTGCCGTGGCGGCGACGGCGGCCTGCTGCGACTCGCCGTCCGGCGCGCCGCTGGGGGCGGGTGTGGTGCAGCCCTTCTCGTTGACGCTGGCAATGTCGAACACCGGCAGCAGATGCACATCGGTCAGGCCGGCGGCGGCCAGGCCTGTGAGATGGCGCATGCCGTTCGACTGGCTTTCCGCGAACGCCAGATACTTGCCGCGGCGCGCGGCCGGCACTGTCGAATCGTTGATGGAAAAGTCGCGCACATGCAGCTCGTAGATGCTCATGTCGGACGGTGCGTTCACCGTCGCGGGCGGCGCACCGGCATCCCAGCCGGCCGGCTTGGTGGCGGCTGCGTTGAGGTCCATCACCACACTCTGCTGGCCGCCGAGGGTCAGGCCCAGCGAGTAGGGGTCGGTGACGAGGTTCTTCACCAGGCCCCTGCCCTTGACGAACACCTGCACCTGGTAGCGGTAGGTCGTGCCCTGCAGATGGCCTTGCTTGGTCAAGCCCCACACGCCGGTGGCGGCGTCGCGCGTCATCGGCTCGGTCGTCGTGCGGGTCAGCGGCGAATTGCCCAGGGGTGTCGTCAGCACCACGGACACGGCCTGGGCCGTGGGCGCCCACAGCTTGAAGCTGGTGCTGCCGTTCTTGGCGACCGCCCCGAGGTCGGGCACGTCGTTGGCGGCGGCGTAGAGGTCGTCCAGCGCGCCGGCGATCTGCGCGGTGGTGGCGTTCTGCACGCGGCCGTTGGCATCTTCCTGCACCAGCACCAGCTGCTGCTGGTGCAGCGAGGGCAGGCGGGCGATGTCGACATCGCGCACGGCGAACACGCCACCGCCGGCCACGTATTTGAAGCGCTGCGCCAGCGCCGCCGGCACGCTGCCGGTGAAGGCGTCGAGGGTCACGCAGCCATCGGCGCCCTGCACGGCGGCATCCGCCGCAACCTGGATCTGGCCGGTGGCGGAATGGCACAGGCGCACGCCGGTGCCGGTCACGCGCGGCCACTTGACGAGGCGCTTGTCCAGCCAGACGGCGCGCGCGTCGGTGCTGGAGATCTGGCGCAGGTCCGGTGCGGCGGCATAGACGGTCGCGTCGCGCTCGATCAGCCAGACATGGCCGATCTGGTTCTGGATCGTCAGCGCGGCGTAGTCGACGCGGAGATTGTTGTCGCGGCCGTCCTTGTCGTTCTCGTTGGGCGGCATGCCGTGGATGATGAAGTCCAGGCCCTTGCGCGCGACGTCGCCTTGCGGGTTCAGCACCGGAATGTCGAACACCACTTCGCCCGCGCCGACCGTGTGGCCAGGCATGGCGCTCAGCGCGACGGGCTCGTTCCAGCGGTCGAGCTGCACGCCGGCCGGGAGCCTGGCCACGTCCAGGCCACTGCCATTCCACAGGTGCAGGCCCCAGGCGCTGTAGCTGCCGTCGAAGCGCTTGTAGTGCACGCGCACGGTCTTGATGTCGGGGGCGGCCAGCAGCAGCGGATTGCTCGGGTAGTTGGTGCTGTCGCCTTGCAGGCGCCAGATCTCGTTGGCGCCGGCCTGCAGCACATAGCCCTGATCGGCGCCGCCGTTGTCCTTGTTGTCGCCGTTGTGCAGCAAGAAGCCGACCGAGCCGGTGCCCGAGGCCAGCGGCACGTCGTAGTAGACGCCGAAGTCGTCACTGCCGGCGGCGTTCCAGCCGGCGTTCCAGTTCGGGCTCTGCGCGGCGTTCCACGTGTGGATCTGCCAGCCGGCATGGTTGCCGTCGGCGCGGCGGTAGTGCACGCGCAGCGAGGTGGCCGGGGCGCCTGGCGTGGCAAGGGCGGCGATCTTGGTGCGCGGCGCCTGAATCACCGCCGGCAGGCCGGCCAGCAGTTCGACGCCGTTGTCGCTCGACACCGCGGCGACGCCCATATTGCTCAGCGGGGCCGTGTCAGACCCTCCGCCGCCGCCGCAGGCCGCCAGCAGCCCGCACAGGGCAAGCATCACCAGCGCCATCAGCCGTCGCGCCTGACGCGCAAAACCGTCCGCCCATTCATTCATGTCCGAGCACTCCTTGAAGGTGCGCGGATCATATTGGAGTAAAACTACATACGTAAGTTGGTGGAATCCCGCTGGACTACGACAGAAGTCTTGACTCCTACTTGGTGATTGTTGAGTTTTTGAGAGCTGAGGGGCTTGATGTTGTAGTTTTACTTCTCTTTGACCCATCGGGCGTAAGCACAAAAAAGGGCGGTGAACGCCCCTTCGAGTATCGGCACGCAGCAAGCCCGGTCGCCCGATCAGCTTTCGATTGAGCGGATCGTGGCAAGCATCCTCAATGCCCGTGCCGATGGTGCGCGTCGGGGAAATGCCCGTGGCTGTGTGTCATCGGCTCATGACTGTGCCCATGGGTGTGCCGCGTCCCCGGCGGCACCGGCGGGTTGTGCCCGTGGTCGTGGTGCAGGTCACCGGCGCCGTGCACATGCGGGTGCTCATGTTCCATGGCTTCATGTTGATGCTCGTGTGCGTGCCGCTCGGTCAGGTGCAGGGCCACGCCGATGGCCATCAGCAGCCCGGCCAGCAGCAGCGGCCCGGTGACCGGCTCGCCGAGGAGCAGGATGGACAGCAGCGCGCCGATGAAGGGGGCCACCGAGAAATAGGCACCGGTGCGGGCCGTGCCCAGATGCCGCAAACCCAGCACGAACAAGACCAGGCTGGCGCCGTAACTGGCAAAGCCCAGCAGGCCGGCGGCCAGGACCGTGGCGGCACCCGGCCACTGGGCACCGGCGATGAGTGCCAGCAGGAGGTTGGTCGCGCCGGCCGCCAGGCCCTTGCTCATGGCGATGTAGCTGGCGTCGGTGAGCGAGACCTTGCGCGTGAGGTTGTTGTCCAGTCCCCAGGCCAGGCAGGCGCCAAGCACGGCGAGCGACGGCCACCAGCTCGCTACGCCACCGCTTGCGGCATCGGCATCCGGCCAGGTCAAGACGACGCTGCCGGCCACGATGGCCAGCATGCCCAGCGCGATGCGGCGGTCGAAATTCTCCTTGAAGGCGAACCAGGCCAGCAGCGCCGTCGCCACCCCCTCGGCATTGAGCAGCAGCGACACGCCGGAGGCCGGCATGCGCGACAGGCCCAGCATCAGCAGCACCGGCGCGACCATGCCGCCCGCGACGATGGCCCCGGCCAGCCACCAGCGCTCACCCGCGGCAAGGCGAACCGTGGGGGCTTTGCGCAGCCGCCGCAGCAGCCAGAGACCCAGGCCGGAGCCCAGGTAGAGCAGGGCCGCCAGCAGCCAGGGGCTGGTCTGGCCCAGCAGGGGCTTGGCCAGCGGCGTGCTGGCGCCGAACAGGACTGCAGCCGCCAGGGCCGCGGCGATACCGGGGTCGAGCGTCGGCCGCTTCATTGCATGACGCAGAGGCAATAGACAAACTGCTGGGTCGATCCGCCCGGGGTTTGATGCGCTTCGCTCAGGTGCTCCAGCAACTCGAACGCCGCACCGAACTGAGCGTGCAGGACGTCCGGCGCATAGCGCATCACCGGCAGGCCGCTGCAATGGGTCGGCCCATCGGGTCCGAAGGCAGCAACGATCACATGGCCGCCGGGCCTGACCGCGCGCCGCACCTGTGCCACATAGGCCGCGCGTTGGGCAGGCTCGGTCAGGAAGTGAAACACGGCGCGGTCATGCCAGATGTCGTAGGCCTGCTCGGGCAGCGCGACTTCGGTGATGTCGCCGACGATCCATTGCACTTGCTCGGCTTGCCGGCCCAGGCGCCCGCGCGCCACGTCCAAGGCCGCGCCGGAGATATCGAGCACGGACATCGCAATGTTCGGCTGGGCCTGCAGATCGTCGACCAAGGTCGATGCACCGCCGCCGACATCGATGACGCGGCTCGGCTGTTTGCCGGCGATGCGTCGTATCAGGTCCAGCGATTGCTGGGCATGGGGCTGGAACCAGCTGACCGAGTCGGCTGGCTTGTTCTGGTAGACGGTTTCCCAGTGCGCTTGTGGGGTGGTCATGGCAGCTCCTGATCGTTGTTGCCCAGACGATACTGCACCGGGAAGGGTAGCCCTTGCGGCCATTGGCTAAGACCTGACAACTGCGTCCGGCATTGCCCCGGAGGCAGTGCCCTGGCCTCGCACCCGCCAGAACAACCATCCGGCGACGGCGAGATTCAGCAGGTTCCAGGCTATGCCGTTGAGGAAGGCGGCGTCATAGCTGCCTGTCACGTCGAACACCCAGCCCGACATCCAGCCGCCCAGCGCCATGCCGACCAGGGTGGCCATGATGACGGCGCCGACCCGGGCGCCGGCTTCCTGCGGGGCGAAATGTTCGCGCACGATGATGGCGTAGGTCGGCACGATGCCGCCTTGGAACAGGCCGAACAGGGCCGAGACGACGTACAGCGGCACCAGCCCGTCGAAGGGCAGGAACAGCAGCAGGGCGATGCCCTGCAGGGCCGAACCCAGCAGCAGCGTGCGGATGCCGCCGATGCGGTCGCAGATGAGCCCGAACACCAGGCGGCTGACGATGCCGCAGGCCAGCATCAGCGAGAGCATCTGGGCGCCCCTTGCGGCACCGAAGCCCAGGTCGGTGCAGTAGGCGACGATGTGGACCTGGGGCATGGCCATGGCCACGCAGCAGGCCACCCCGGCCACGCAGAGCAGGAACTGCGCGTGGGCGGGCCTGAGGCCGAAGGGGCGGCTGCGGTCGAACACCGGCGCGCTGGCGCTGGCGGGTGCGCTGGAGACCAATGGCGGGCGCTGTCGCATGCGCAGCGACAGGGCGAACACCCCCAGTCCGCAGACAATGCCCAGCAGCACATAGGTCTGGCGCCAGCCTATGGTGTCAATGCCGTGCTGCACGATCGGGGGCCACACCGCGCCGGCGATGTAGTTGCCGCTGGCGCAGATGGCCACGGCAATGCCGCGCCGCCGGTTCCACCACAGGGCCGTGTCGGCCAGCAGCGGAGCGAAGGTGGACGAGCTGCCGAAGAAACCCAGCAGGGCATGGGCCAGTCCGAAGGTCCAGATGCTGCCTGACAGCCCGGCCCAGACAAAGCCGCCACAGACGGCCAGCGCACCAATCCACAGCACCGGCATCAGGCCGTGGCGGTCGGCCAGCCGCCCGGTCACCAGACCACCCAGGCCCAGGCTGACCATCATCAGCGTGTAGGGCAGCGAAGCGTCGGCCCGGCTGATGCCGAACTCGGCCTGCACCGTTGGCAACACGACCGCCACCACATACATGCAGCTATTGCCCAGCACGACCAGGCCCAGCGTGACCAGCAGGCGCCAGGCGGCGGTGCGCGAGTCGATGAGGGAAGGGTCGGCGGGGGGCGTATGCATCCCTGCCAATCTACCCGAAAGGCTTGCCCGGGCGCCGAGGTGCGCAGGTTTCACTATCATCGCTCCAGTGTCTGCCCCAGCAAAATTTCAAAGGATCGGCAGTGCCCATGACGACGAACCTGCCCCCGTTTGCCATCCGCACCGAATGTCCGCCTGGCGCCTGCAATTGCGGGCGCGATGCACTGCTGGAAAGCCCGGACGCCGACCTGCGCGTGTTGCGCCTGACCCGCGAGGATGAGAAGCGCCTGCTGCAGCGGCTGGAGAACCTGAGCAGCCTCGGCGATCTGCGGCATATGCAGGCGCGCATGGAGCAGCAGGTGGGCATCCGGCTGAGCATCAGCCCCAGCCCCAACGGCGTGCGCAGCCTGCGTGGCATCGTCATCCTGGTGCATGAGCAAGCCGGCCTGTGCCGCAAGACGCGGCAAGCCATTCCGGCCTCGATCAAGCGCAGCATGGAGCAGCAGCCAGAGATCGCCTACGAGATACTGAATCAGGGCGGCTTGTTTGAAACCGCCTAAGGCGAGTCAAAGTTGCGCAGATTTCCTCGCTTTTGACCTATGCGTCATGTCGCGCCGGCGGATTAGGACTACCCTGTCATCTCATGACGGCACTTCCGCCGAACGTTAGGGGCCGACGATGTCACGAAGCAGAATCGCTCGCTTCAGGAGGCGCATGGTGCGATGGACCGCGCATCGGCGCAGCCTTGACCGCTAGGGCATTCGCATGGGGCAGGAGTTCGTTGACCAGGGTGAGAATCAGCGCAGCCTCGTGGCCGACCTGTGGCAACGCGTCGTGCGCCTGAGTTTGACCAAAAAGCTCTGGCTGAGTTGTGCGCTGGCCACGCTGGCCATTGCATTGCCGACCTATTACGAGTGGCGCTGGGCCTCGGCCTTGCTTGTGCAGCAGCAGCGCACGGTCGACCTGGTTGGGAGCGCGAACCGCCAACTCCAGGCATGGCGGCAGGCGGGCGGCCCGGTCTCGGCCGCGCCTCAAGCGCTGCAGCAGGCGCTTGAGCGCCTCAGCGCAGAAAGCCTGCAGGAGGTTCAGAAGGCCGATATCAAGGCCGCACTCGACATGATGGCACCCCTGGTCCAGGGGGCAGGTCATCCGGATTCCGCGCAGCAGTCGCGCGACAAGGGGTTCAAGCGGCTCACGAGCGCACTTGATCTTGAGCACGGTACGCAGATTGCAAGGCTCGAGTCCCTGAATGCGGCACATCTGCGGGTGTTGATCGTGACGGCCCTGATGCTGGCCGGGTTGGCTTTGCTTGCGCCCCTGATACTGGCCGACTTCAGATCCCGGCGTGGTGCCGAACAGCAGCGGGGTCGCGTGCTTGACCACGAGGAGGAGTTGGCCCGACTCGGCTGCGCAGAGACCGATTTGATGAGTGAGACCGTGCGCTGGACCAAGGGCATGGCGCGCCTGTTCGGCGAGACCGGCGAGAGAGTGACCTGGGATCTGGATTGGCTGTACACCCGTGTGCCGCAGGCCGAGCGCGAGTGGGTGCGAAGCAGTATCCAGGCGGTCCGGCCCGATCAACCCTGCGAGTTCCAGCACCGGATCGTTCGCAGCGACGGTAGCTTGCGAACGGTGCTGCACCGATCGATTGTTGTCTTGGCCGAAGACGGCTGGCCGAGCCGGAGCTTGACGCTGCTGCAGGACGTGACGGCCCAACGTGATGCCGAGCGGCGAATCGACATGCTGGTCAACAGCTGTCCGATCACGGGCCTCTTCAACCGCCAGGCCTTGCTTGAGCGGATTGATGCCTCCCTCCAGCGCTTGCGAGGCCAACCGGGCGCCTTGCTGGCGGTACTGTCCATGCAGGTTGAGCAGTTCGGCATGGTGATGGACTCGATGGGCTTCGAGGGCGGCGACGTCTTGCTGCAACGCTGCGCTCAGCGACTGACACAGGCGGCCGATTCCCGGAACACGCTCGCTCATCTGGGGGCAGGGGAGTTTGTCTGCCTGATCGAGTCTCCTCAGGTCGACGCTCAGGTCGATGATCAGGAAAGCGAAGCCGTCAAACAGGCTCAAGTCATGCGCAACGCATGCGCGACTCCGCTGATCATGGGCGACGGCGAGGTCACGCTGAGTTGCCGGGCTGGCCTGAGCGTTGGCGGCGCGCTGGAGGATACCGCTCAAAGGCTCTTGCAGCAGGCGCAAGCTGCCTCCCGGCACGAACCTAAGCCGGGTATGGGTTCGATCAGTGTCTACGATCCCAGCCTGTTCGCGCGCACGATGTCGCGTATGGACATCGAGGTGGGCCTGCGTCGCGCCCTGGTCCAAGGCGGCTTCAGTCTGAGTTTCCAGCCGCAGCTTGAATTGACACATGGTCGAATCTGCGGGGCGGAGGTGCTGCTGCGCTGGACCGACCCGGTGCGTGGGATGGTAAGCCCGGTTGAATTCATCCCGGTCGCTGAAGAGAGCGATCTGGTGCTCGAAATCGGTGAGTGGGTGTTGCGCGCGACCTGCGAGCAACATGCCGCCTGGCTGCGCGAGGGCCTGCCACCGGTGCGCCTGGCCGTCAACCTCTCGGCACGGCAACTGCGCCAAGCTGACGTCGCTTGGAGGATACAGAATGTGCTGCGCGAGACGGGCATGGACCCGCGCTTCCTCGGCATCGAAGTGACGGAGAGCATGTTCCTGGACGACATCGAACATGCCGCGCGCGCCCTGACCACCTTGAAGAGCCTTGGTATCGAAATAGCACTGGACGACTTCGGTACCGGCTACTCGAACTTGGGCTACCTGCAGAAGCTACCGATCGACGTCGTGAAGATCGACCGCAGCATCGTCCACGATGTGGTCGCCGCTGCGCATGACGTGTCGATGACGCGCGCAGTCATCAATATGGCCCATAGTCTGCAGATGCAGGTGCTGGCCGAGGGAGTGGAGACAGACGGGCAGTTGGCCTTGTTGATGGCCCATCACTGCGATCAGATTCAGGGCTATATTTTCAGTCGACCGGTGCCTGCCGACGAGTTTGCCACCCTGCTGCGTGAGCAGCGCCGCTTGCCCGAGAGCATGTTCCAGCGTGAACGCAAGAAGACGCTCCTTCTGGTCGATGACGAGAGCAACATCGTCGCTTCGCTGCGTCGCCTGCTGCGACCCGATGGCTATCACATCGTGACCGCCTCATCCGGCGAGCAGGGCCTGCAGCGTCTGGCCGAGCACGAAGTCGACGTGATCATTTCTGATCAGCGCATGCCGGGCATGACCGGTGTAGAGTTCCTCCGCCGGGCCAAGGATTTGCGGCCAGCGACAGTGCGCATGGTTCTTTCGGGCTACACCGAGCTGCAGTCCGTCACCGACGCCATCAACGAAGGGGCCATCTACAAGTTCCTGACCAAGCCTTGGGACGATGAACGATTGCGTTCGCATGTGGCAGAGGCGTTTCGGCAAAAAGGGCTGGCCGATGAGAACCAGCGATTGAGTGACACCGTTTCGACCGTGAATCAGGAGCTGGGCAGCGTCAATCGGCGACTGCAGCAGCTGCTCAATAGCCAGGGCGAGCGCATTGTCCGTGAAAGCGTAAGCTTGCAGGTCCTGCGCGAGCTCCTTGAGAGCGTCCCTATGCCAATGGTCGGAACCGATCTTGACGGCATGATCGGATACGCCAACGAAGAAGCCGAGACCTTGTTCGCGGGCGGGACGTCGCCACTGGGCCGTCAGGTCGATGAGGTACTTCCCGCCGACTTGGTGCGCCTGTTGCAGCGCGAGGACGGATCGACCAGCAGAGTGCGCCTGGACGGCCTGGACTTCCGCGCGATTTGCCGCGACTTTCCAAAACACTGTGGGCTGTCCGGCTCACGCGGCAAGTTGCTGGTATTGACACCGATCACTGATGAGATCGTAGGAGTGCAGCCTTGACCGACGAACGACCTTTGAATCAGCCGCAACCCGTGCCTGTCGCGCAGCCGCTGGAACACCTGTTCCGCCATCTGTTGCGGCGTGGTGAGATCGGTCCGCTTTACTTCCTGATCAAGCGCTTTCGGTCGGCTGAGCCGGAAAGTCCGGCGCAATGAAATCGGCCAGATCTGCGGCCCTGGCGCGCGGTGTGCAAGATCTGCCGCCGTTGCGAGGGGCTGCGCTCGAGCTGTTGCGGGCATTGGACGATCCGAGTATCAGCCTCGATGCGCTGGCCGCCAAAATCGCCCTGGACCCCATGATCACGGCAAAGCTGCTGCGGTTGGCCAACTCCCCCTTCTTTGGGCTTTCGCGGCAGATAGCGACCGCGTTTGACGCGACCACCGTGCTGGGGGTGCGAACGGTCAAGAAGCTTGCTACTGCAGCGGCGATTGTCGGGGCGTTTGACGCCTCGCGCTGCACCGGCTTTGATTTGACTGCCTTCTGGCGGCACTCGATCGGTACGGCGATGGTGGCAGAGGCTATGGCGCCCCTTTGCCGATCCGAAGAGATCGATGCGTCGATGGCGTTCGGTTTCGGTCTGCTTCATGATATCGGGCGAGTCGCATTCGCTACCTCTGTGCCAGCAGACTATGCTGAAGCGCTGGTGCAGCAACAGCTGCTTGACCTGCCGCTGCTGGAAGCCGAGCAGGCGGTACTTGGCGTGACCCATGCCGATTTGGGCGCCAAGTTGGCCGAGCAGTGGATGCTCGCGCCACACCTTGTGCAGGCGATTGCCTTGCATCATCAACCACCGTCCGAAGGCCCGGCTGCGGCAATCCTGGACCTCATCCATGTTGCAGACAATGTCGCGCACGGGCTGGGTCTGGGTGGCGAACCCTCCGAAGCGGTGCCGCCGCTGAACCTGCCGAGTTGGCAGCGGCTGGCGCTGGACACCGAATCGCTGGTGCACCTGTTCGGCGACATCGAAGCTCGTCATGAGCTTCTATGCCAGCTCATGCTGAGGGAGGTCTGAGAATGAGTGACTGCCCAGGTGTGGAGTGTGCCCTCGGTACGCAAGCGCGGCGCCTGCCTTCGGGCCTGGGTTGTTCGGTCACGCAAGAGCTGCAGGTCCGGTCCGATGGGCGCCCGCGTCGTGCGCACGGGACTTGCCGCACGTCAGCCCGCTGGCGTGCCATCAGGCCGACTCGTTGGAGAAGTCGGTGCCGCAAGCATCCGCCATGCCGACCCTGCCCCGGACAGCCGGCGTGGGCGTTCGATTTCGTGTAAGGCTACCGCATTTGCGCAATCAGGAGGCCTGTCATGCAATGCAGATGTCATGAGGCGCCACGGCCCGGCCGATAAGCTGTGATGGAGCATTCAAGATGCTGAACGCCGCTGACCTGCCCGAGACGAAAGAACCAGCTGCGGCGCAGCCGGTGATCCTGTGCGTCGATGACGAGCCGTCGATACTTAGCGCGCTGCGCCGATTGTTCCGGCCGCAGGGAATCAAGGTACTGATGGCCGCGAGTGGTCGCGATGGCCTGGCTCTGCTGGAGCAGGAGCAAGTGGATCTCGTGATCTCCGACATGCGCATGCCTGAGATGGACGGCGCTCAGTTCCTGGAGCAGGTGAGAACGCGCTGGCCGGCTGTGGTGCGCGTATTGCTGACCGGCTATGCCGACATCAGTTCGACCGTGGCGGCGATCAATCGTGGCGAGATTCATCGCTACATTGCCAAGCCCTGGGACGATCAAAGCATGTTGCTTTGTGTGCGTGACGGACTCAATCGCCGCCGCCTTGAGCAACAGAATCGGGAGCTGCTGGCGCTGACGCAAACGCAGAACGACCAGTTGCAGAAACTCAATGAGGGCCTGGAGAACAGGGTACGGGCCCGTACTCAGGAGATTGAGCAGGTCAACGGCATGCTCGAGCAGGCCTACGCTCAGCTGCAGGACAATTTCCTCCTCTCGATCCAAGTCTTCTCTGGCCTGCTTGAACTGCGGGACGGGAGTTTGGTCGGGTACTCGCGGCAGGTCGCCAGTCTGGCTCTACGCACGGCTCGGCGACTCAAGTTGGGCCCGCCCATAGAACAGGATGTGCACAGCGCGGGTTTGCTCCACGAGATCGGCAAGATCGGCTTCCCTGACGCGATGCTCCACAAGCCGATGTCTTCGATGAGCAGCGAGCAGGTGAGCAGGTACAAGCGCCATCCCCTGGACGCCGAGGCCGCCCTGATGCCCTTGGCGCAGCTGCATCGTGTTGCCCGATTTGTTCGCAGTCAGCATGAACGCTTTGACGGCAAGGGCTTTCCCGACGGACTGCAAGGAAGCGAGTTTCCATTGCCGGCCCAGGCGCTCGCAGTGGCCTCGGACTATCAGGCGCTGCTGTCCGGTCGCATGGCTGAAAAGCGCTACACGCCGTCCGAGGCGCTTTCGATGGTTCGAGGCGGTACCGACACCCGCTATGCGAAGGCCGTTGTCGAGGCATTCTGCGAGGCGCTGAAGGATGCGCCGGACGAATCGACGGCCGATCGTCAGGTGCTGGCCGGCGAATTGGAGGTCGGTATGGTGTTGTCGCGCGACTTGACAGGCCCGCAGGGGACCTTGCTCTTGGCGGCGGGCTTCGTCTTCGACGAACGCGTCGTGCGGCAGGTGCGCGAGTTCTCGCTGCGGGCTGGTTCGAAAATGACTTTGCACGTGAAACGCTGATAGGGCCAGGAAGTAGCCCGTAAGCCGAGTTCAACCCGGAGTAGCGATGAGTGAAAAGATCCTGTTGGTCGATGACGAGCCAAACATCCTGCGATCGCTCGGCCGGCTGTTGAAGCTCGGTCTGCACGATTCCGATCGTCATCCGTACCTGGTCGAATGCTTCACTGACCCGCATGAGGCTCTCAAGCGGGCGGAGCAGGTCCGCTTTGCGCTGGTCATCTCCGACTATCGAATGCCGGGTCTCACCGGGGTGCAGTTGTTGGCCGAGCTGCGCAGGACGCAACCCGACTGCATGCGCGTCATCCTGTCCGGCTACGCAGACTTGAACGGGCTTGCTGCAGCGATCAATGAGGCGGGCATCGCCCGCTTCGTTTCGAAGCCATGGAATGACCATGACCTGCTCTGCACGATCCGCGAGGTTCTGCGCATCCGCGAGCTCGATCTGGAAAACCGCCGTTTGGCAGATCTGGTCCGGCAGCAACAGGGCGCCATCAGCGCTCAGGAACTGGAGCTTCGCCGGCTCGAACGACTGGAGCCCGGCATCACTCATGTCGAGTGGGGCGAGGATGGATCCTACATTCTTGAAGACCCGGGTGATGTGAAGCTATGACTCAGAACTTGCCGGAGGCCTTTCGGGCCGTGCTGGAGGCCGTGAGCGCCCCCTGTCTGGTGCACGGCGGTGCGCACGTCCTGATGGCCAATGCCTCGATGCTGCGATTGCTGGGCTATGACCGGGATGCGCTGCTGGCCATGGACTTCGACGCCTGGGCCACGGAAGCGACCCGTTCGGCGCTGCGCGACTACGGGCTGCGATGTCTGTCCGAGGAAGGCGAGATGCCGGCTGCCGAAGCCGAGGCCCTCACGGCAAGTGGGGCGATACGGTATCTGGAACTGAATGCCCGGCGCGTGACACTGGACGGCCAGGTGCTTGTCGTCCTGACCTGCCAGGATCTGAGCGACATTCGGCATGTGCAGACAAGTCTGCTCGACATCAGCCGAGTCCTCCATCAGATCATCGAGAACAACCCGGTGGCCACCTTTGTCATCAACGCGGAGCACCGAGTGACCCAGTGGAATGCTGCCTGTGCAAAGCTGACGGGCATCACTTCCACCGACTTGATGCTGGGTGAACGGCAGGGCTGGGAGGCGTTCTACAGCGAGTCTCGGCCACTGCTGGCCGACCTGATTGTTGACGGGGCATTGGGCGCGTCCTCGTCGACCGAACAGGCTGGGCGGTACAGGGCGTCCAAGCTGATTGCCGGCGCCTTCGAGGCCGAGGAGTTCTTTCCCAATGTGGGGGGGAGCGGAAGGTGGCTCTATTTCACGGCGGCGCCCTTGACCGATGTCCACGGGAGAGTCATCGGCGCGATCGAGTCGCTGCAGGATGTGACCAGTCGGCGCGAGGCCGAGGAAGAGGTCAATCGTCATCGAAACGAGCTTGAGGCCATGGTTGCGGAACGCACCGCAGCGATGTTCGGGATGAATCAGGAGTTGGAAGCGTTTCTCGAGAACGCGTCGGTGGGCATCATCACCACCTCCCAGCAGGCAATCACGCGCAGCAACAAGAAGTTCGCCCAGATGTTCGAGTTCGGTGACGAGTCCCCGCTTGGACTGAGGACGCGCTTGATGTTCACTGATGATGATGCCTATGAAGAACTGGGGCGGGTGGCCTATTCGGTGCTCTCGCGTGGAGTGCCTCTGCTGCACGAGATGGAGCTCTGCACGAGGCGTGGCAACCGCCTGTGGGTTCAACTGATCGCCTATGTGGCTGAACCGGGCAACCCTGCGTCGGGTACCTGGTGGCTGCTGCAAGACCGAACCGAGGTGCGCCGGGTGCAAGCCGAGCTGGAGCTGAACTTTGAGCATATGCGTGGGACAAATGCTCGGCTTGAGGAGGCACAGAATCAACTCCTCCAATCCGAAAAAATGGCATCCATCGGTCAGTTGGCCGCCGGCGTGGCACACGAGATCAATAACCCAATAGGATTTGTCAGTTCCAACCTGGGCACTTTGCGACGCTACGTGGAGGGCATGTTCGCGCTCTTGGACAGCTACGGCAGTGCCGACCTGGGCATGCAGGCGGCGGATTTGCGCGCCAAGATCGCGCGCCAGCGCGAGGAGCTCGACATCGACTTCCTTGTCGAGGACCTGCCCCTGCTTCTCGACGAGAGCGATGACGGGTTGATCCGAGTCAAGAAGATCGTGCAGGACTTGAAAGATTTTTCCCGGGTTGATCAGGCGGACTGGCAGGACGCCGATTTGAATGCCGGTCTTGACTCGACGCTGAACGTGGTCATGAACGAGATCAAGTACAAGGCGGAGGTGCGAAAGGAGTATGGCAGCCTGCCACCTGTTCGCTGCCTGGCCGCGCAGCTCAATCAGGTGTTCATGAACCTGATCGTGAACGCTGCGCACGCGATCGTGGAACGTGGCGTCGTCACGTTGTCGACCTCCTGCGAGGGCGACTGGGTCCGTGTGTCAGTCCGGGACAACGGCTGCGGCATGTCTCCTGAAGTGTTGCGCCGGATCTTCGAACCCTTCTATACAACCAAACCGGTCGGGCAAGGAACAGGTCTTGGGCTGTCGCTCTCCTTTTCGATCGTGCAAAAGCATGGCGGACGCATCGAGGTCGAGTCGGCTCCAGGCGAGGGGACCTGCTTTCATGTCGTCATTCCTGTGTCGGGTTCCGATACGGCCCGGGTGCAGTGATGCGATTGGCTGTCCAGGGGCGCGGTGACGCCGCGATGAAGTGAGGGCATCGGCCGCGTGACGGCCGTTGGAGAAAAGCGCGGGCGTCTGCGGCCACGGAGCCCGCATACGATACGTCGGCGCGGGGCTATGAGCGGGTCGCCCGATGCAGGTGGTCACTGGCGCGCAGGCCGGCGACCTCGATGCCGTTCCAGTTCTTCAGCACAGGTGCGCTGAAGCCCGCCATTGCAAGGGCTTCGGGTTCACTCATTCGAACCAGGCCCTCGATCAAGGCAGCCATCGCCACCTCGGCGCCGCGGGCATTGCCGTCGTCGATCTTCAGAGCCACACCGAGCCCCTGCTCGGGCAGGCTGGCGCAATAGACGCCCTCGGCACCGACCTTGCAGAACACGCGTTCGCCGAGCAGCGCCATCACATCGGTGTCGAAGCGCGCCGTGCCACCGACCATGAACGGTGCGCGGGCCACGGCCTGGCGCAGGCGCAGGACGGCACGTGCGCGTTCCGGGGCCAGGCCTTGACCGGTGGCGACACGGGCAAAGGCCAGGGCCAGGTTGCGCAGCGCAATGCCATAGGTGGGTATCGAGCAGCCATCGGTGCCGACCGGGGCGCGGGCCAGATCGGTGTCGGTGGTGGCGGCCAGCGCAGCGCTGACCTCGCGCATCAGCGGATGATCGGCGCGCACATAGCCGCGGGCAAATTCGGCCGGGTCGCTGCCCTGGGCCAGGGCCAGCTGGCAGGCCACGCAGACGAAGCCGGCATGCTTGCCCGAGCAGTTGTTGTGCAAGGGGCCGGCCTGCTCCTGGCGGCTGAACATGCCGCGCAAATCCGACTCGCGGCCCGGCCACTGCGTGCCGCACTCCAGCGCGCCGGCGTCCAGGCCGGCCTTCTTCAGCATGCCCAGGGCGGTGGCCACATGCTCGGGCTCGCCGTTGTGCGAGGCGCAGGCAATGGCCAGTTCGGCGTCTGTGAGCTGATAACGGTCGGCGGCGCCGCTCTCGACCAGGGGTAGCGCCTGCAGGACCTTGATCGCTGAACGCGGGAAGATGGGCCGCTGGATGTCGCCGGCCGAGGCGACGACGGCTCCGTCTCCATCGACGATGGCAAAGGCGCCGCTGTGGGTCGATTCGACCGTGCTGCCGCGCAGCACTTCGACGAGGATGGGGTTCATGGTCGTGCCACTCTCTGCTGTGAAGAGTCGCGACTGTAGCGGGCCTGGCCTGATGCATTGCCGCGGCCCAGGGTAAACGAGTGTTCGAATCGTCAATTTAACGTATACATTAATGCATACGTTAAATTCAACCGACCACCAGTCCGCCCGTTTTCCCTTATGCGAAGCCCTGAGCCCTGTCCCCAGAAAAGTCCCCAGTTGTCACTGCACGAGGTACGCTGGGCCGGCTCAGGTCTGGTGCGCCCCGAGTGCGTCCTGGCGACCGCAACGGGTGATCTTTTCAGCGCCGACTGGCGTGGCGGTGTCGCTCACATTCGCCCGGATGGCAGCCAGAGCTTGACCGTGGGTCACCCGGTGGATGGCGAGCCACTCAAGCCCAACGGCATTGCGCTCCTGGCTGACGGGTCCTTTCTATTGGCCCATTTGGGCGCTGAGCGGGGCGGTGTGTTCCGCTTGCAGCGTGACGGGCAGACGAGGCCTTTTCTGCGCACGGTGGACGGCCTGGACCTTCCGCCCAGCAATTTCGTGACCGAGGATTGGCTTGGCCGCATCTGGATCACCGTGAGCACGCGCCTGTCACCCCGCGCACTGGGCTACCGGCGCAGTTGCAACGACGGCTTTGTGATCATGGTTGATGGCAAGGGGGCCCGTATCGTGGCCGATGGTCTGGGCTACACCAATGAATGCCTGGTGGACCCGAGCGGACAGTGGCTGTATGTGAACGAGACGTTCGCGCGTCGCCTGTCCCGCTTTGCCCTGCTGACCGACGGCAGCCTGGGTCGCAAGCAGGTGGTGACCGAGTTTGGTGAGGGGGTCTTTCCCGATGGACTGGCCTTCGATTGCGAAGGACATGCCTGGGTTGTCAGCATCGTCAGCAACAGCGTGATCCGGGTCGCACCCGACGGCAGCCAGCAGCTATGGCTGCGCGACGCGGACGCAGCACACCTGGCCTGGGTCGAAGCCGCCTTCGAGGCCAACGAGATGGGCCGCGTGCACCTGGACAAGGTCAGGAGCCAGGTTCTGCGCAACACATCCAGCCTGGCATTTGGCGGGGCGGATCTGCGCACCGGCTATTTGGGGTGCTTGCTGGGCGATGCCATCGCCGGCTTTGACATGCCGGTGGCAGGGCATCCGCCCGTGCACTGGAACTACACCACCACCGCCTGAGGTGCTCGCGATGACGAACAAATCCGAACCTGGAGCCGACGGGGGCACTCTGGTTGAGAGCGCCTACCAGCAGATCCGCCGCCGCATTCTGGACAACCTCTGGTCGCCCGGCTTCCAGGCCCTGGAACAGGAGATTGCACTGCAGCTGGGCATGAGCAGGACGCCCGTGCACGAAGCGCTGATGCGGCTGGCCAGCGAGGGCCTGGTGGAAGTGGCCCCTCGCCGTGGCATGCGCGTGCTGCCTGTGTCGCCGACCGACATGAAGGAGATATACGAGGTGCTGACAGCCCTGGAAAGCATGGCCGCCGAGCTCCTGGCTGCCCGCGGACCCACGGATGCCGAACTGCAGCCCTTGATCGAAGCCACCGAGGCGATGGAGCGGGCGCTGCAGATCGATGATCTGGATGCCTGGGCCCGTGCCGACGAATCGTTCCATGAAAAGCTGGTGCTGATGGCCGGCAACCGGCTGCTGCGCGAATCCGTGATGAGCTACTGGGACCGTGCCCACCGTGCCCGCATGTTCACGCTGCGCCTGCGCCCCAAGCCCGTCGACTCAACCCAGGAGCACATGGCCTTGGTCGCGCGTCTGCGCGAGGGAGATGCGGCGGGTGCCGCAGCCGCCAACCGCGGCCACCGCGAGCGTGCCAGCCGCGAACTGCTGGTCCTGTTCGAGAAGTTCCGTCTGCAACAGATGTAGCCCTTGCCCGCGTCACAACCCAACCAGCCATGAAACCCACTTATCAAATTGCCGTGTTGCCTGGAGACGGCATTGGCGTCGAAGTCATGCACGCCGCCGAGCAGCTGCTGGGCGCACTGGAATCGTGCATCGGTGTGCGACTCGACCTGGCCTACCAGAAGGCGGGCGCCCAGCACTATCTGGACAGTGGCGTGGCCCTGCCCGAGGCCACGCTCAAGGCCTGCGAAACCGCGGATGCGATGCTGTTTGGTGCCATGGGCCTGCCCCACGTCCGTGGGGCCGATGGCACCGAAATCATTCCCCAGCTCGATCTGCGTTTTCACTTCGATTTGTACGCTGGCGTGCGGCCGATTCGCACCTTCAAGGGTTTGCCCACACCGCTTTCTCATCCCAAGGCCAATGAGATCGACCTGGTGCTGGTGCGTGAAAGTACGGAAGGCCTGTTCTACGCCCGCGGACGATCGGAGACCCGTGAAGACGGGGTCTACGACACCATGCAGATCACCCACAGGGGCACGGCGCGCATCTGCGAGTTTGCGTTCAAGCTGGCCGAGCAGCGGGCCACGCAAAAAGGCCGACAAGGGCGGGTGACCAATGTGGACAAGGCCAACGTCTTCGCGTCCATGGCCCTGTGGCGCAAGATCTTCGAGGCCTCCGCGGCACAACACCCCGGCGTGGCATCGGACAGCGCCTATGTGGACGCCATGGCGCTGAATCTGGTCATGAAACCGTGGGCCTACGACGTGCTGGTTACCGAGAACATGTTCGGCGACATCCTCTCTGACCTGATTGCCGCGCTGGTGGGTGGCATGGGCATGGCCCCATCGGGCGACATCGGTGACAGACACGCGCTGTTCCAGCCGGCCCACGGCACTGCGCCTGACATCGCAGGTCTGGGCAAGGCCAACCCGACCGCCATGCTGTTGTCGACGGCAATGATGCTCGAATGGCTGGGCCACCGCCACGCAGACCAGCGCATGACCGACGGCGCTGCCTTGATTGACCGTGCGGTCGAGCGCGTGTTTGCCAGCGGCCAGATTCGCCCGTTCGAGTTCGGCGGCGGCCACGGAACTGCCGACATCACGCGTGCGGTCATCGCGGCGCTGAGAGCGGTTGGCTGACATGCCGATCACATCGCTCGCACCCTCACCGCCGCGGCGCATTGCCGTTGTCGGGGCAGGATTTTTCAGCCAGTTTCATCTGGAGGGCTGGGTCGGCATACCCGGCGTGGAGGTCGTGGGTGTCTGTGATCTGGAGATCGAGAAGGCCCGCGCATTGGCTCGGCGGTTTGGCGTCACCGAGGCCTTTGACAGTCTTTCCAGCCTGCTGGATGCCACCACCCCCGACCTGGTCGATATCGTCACCCCACCGGCTGCGCAAGCCACCGTGCTGCAGCAGTTGTACGGGCGCGCATTGCCGGTGATTTGCCAGAAGCCGCTGGGCATCGGCTATGGCGAGGCCAAGGAATTTGCCCGCAAGGCCCAGCACCATGGCATGGACCTGATCGTCCACGAAAACTTTCGCTTCATGCCTTGGTTCCGGGAGTTGCGCCGCCTGCTGGATACGGACCATTTCGGCGAAGTCCATGGCGTGAGCTTTCGAATGCGCACCGGCGACGGCCAGGGGCCTGACGCGTACCTGGATCGGCAGCCGTACTTCCAGACCATGCCGCGCCTGCTGGTCGCGGAGACCGCGGTCCACTTCATCGACACCTTCCGCTACCTGATGGGCGAAGTGCTGGCCGTGACGGCACGCCTGCGTCGACTCAACCCTGCCATTTGCGCCGAAGACGCAGCGATCATCACCTTCGAGTTCAAGACCGGCAGCACCGGCCTGTTTGATGGCAACCGCCTGAATAGTCACCCGGCCCAAAACCAGCGACGCACCTTCGGGGAGATGTGGCTGGAAGGTTCACGCGGGGTCATGCGACTGGATGGTGATGGCCGCCTGTGGTGGGCGCCCCATCTTGGCGCCGAATCCGAACACGGCTACGACCGCGGCCCGGCGACCGGATTCGGCGGGGGTGCCTGCGGGGCTTTGCAGCGCCACGTCATCGCCGCACTGACCGAGCAGCGCCACTGCGAGAACAGGGCCCAAGACTACCTGATCAACCTCCTGGTTCAGGAGGCCGTGTATGCCTCGCATGCCAGCGGCCAGCGGGTTGTGATGAACGGCTTTGTTCCCCCCGATGCCGGTGTGCCACTGGTGTTATCCGTTCCCGTGAAATGACTCGGCCCCAACGACACAACAGGAGAGACCATGACTGCTTTCAAGACCCTCGCGCGCGGCGCCATCGTATTGACCACAGCGGCACTGGCCACTGGCGCCAGCGCACAGACCATTCTCAAGTTCAGCCACACCGACCAGCAGCAGGGCGCACGCCAGGCGGCAGCGCAGGTGTTTGCCAAAAAGGTCGAGGACTACACCCAGGGCCGCTACAAGGTGCAGGTGTTTTGCTGCAGCCAGCTGGGCAACGACCCCAAGAACATCGAGCAGCTGGTGCTGGGCGGCATTGACTTCACGGTGTCGGCAACCGGCTCCTACGCCGGTCAGCTGCCGACGCTGAACCTGACCATGATGCCCTTCATCATCGACAGCTACGCCCAGGGTTGGAAGTTCTACGACGAGTCCAAGTGGCTGAAGGCGCAGTTCGACAAGGCACCGGCCAAGGGGTTTCGCTTTCTAGCCACCTGGGAAGCCGGCTTTCGCAACATGACCACCCGCGACCCATTGAACGGGCCCGAGGACGCCAAAGGCAAGAAGCTGCGGACTTTTCCCAACGAGATGATGCGCTGGCAGCTCGAAGCCATGGGCTTTGGCATCCAGATCATGCCGCTGCCCGAGGTCTACCTGGCCATCCAGCAGGGCGCCGTGGCCGGACAGGAGAACCCGATCGACACCATAGCCTCCAACAAGTTCTACGAGGTGGCGCCCCACGTCACTCTGACCAACCACGTGTACAGCCCGATTCCGATGGCGATCTCCGAGAAAACCTGGCAACGGCTGTCACCCGCCGATCAGCAGGCTGTCGTTCGGGCTGCGCAGGAGGTGGCGCCCTTTCAGCGCAACATGATCAAGGACAACGACGAGAAGCTGCTGGCGGAGATGACGGCCAAGGGCGCCAAGATCAACCGCAAGCCCAACACCGAAGCCTTCCGCAAGTCGGTTGAGCCGGTGTACGCAAAGGCGCGTGAAAAGTACGGTGCGGATGTCGACGCGGTGCTGGCCGAGGCTGCCGCCGTGCGCAAGGCCGTCAAGTAACCCCCAACGGCGCTCATGATCATGCATGCAACACCACAATTATCCCCACCGTTGATCCAGTGGCTGGGCAAGCTGGTCGATGGCTCGGTGATTGGCTTGGGGGGCAGCCTGGCCGTGCTGATTTTCACCAACGTGGTGATGCATGCCGCCGGCAAGGACCTGGCCTGGATGACCGAACTCGGCGAGCTCTTGATGGTGTGGGTCACCTTTCTGGGCGGTGTGGCGGCAGCCCAGCGCGGCGCTCACATGTCCATCAATGAGTTCCTGGACAAACTCGGCACGACTCGTCGCAAGTGGGCAGATGCAGCGGTGCAGACATTCACTTTGCTCGTGCTTGGCGTCGTGCTCGTCTTCGGCGTGCGCATTGTGCAAGGCAGCTGGGGCAATGTGCTCACCACCTTGGAGTGGCCCATGGCCTGGCAGTACATGCCCCTGCCTCTGGGCATGGCATTGATGGCGGTCTTCGTGACCTGGGATCTGGTGCAGATCCTGCGCGGCGTACCGCGCGAGCAACGTTACCCCACCGACTGAGCGCAGGAGTTCGAGATGTTGGCTTTGGTGATTTTTGGTTCGTTTTTTGCGCTTGCGCTGATGGGTGTTCCGCTGATGGTGGCGCTGTTGGCCACCACGGCAGGCATCGTGGCCACCTACGGCATGCAGTATCCGCTGGAGAGTGTCTTTCTCTCCTTCATCGGCGGAGTGGAGCCCTTCATCCTGATTGCCGTGCCGCTGTTCGTGTTCACTGGCGAGTTGCTGGCACAAGGCGGTGTGGGCAAGCGCATTGTGGCGTTCTCCAATGTCCTGTTCGGGTGGCTGCCCGGCGGATTGGGCGTTGTCACCGTCATTTCGTGCCTGCTGTTCGGAGGCGTGTCGGGGTCGGCCATTGCTGACACAGCCGCCATCGGCTCGTTGGTGATACCTGCCATGCTGGCGCGCGGCTATTCCCGCGGCTTTGCGGCCGCACTGGTATCCGTCGCAGGAACCCTGGCGCTGTTGATGCCGCTGTCGATTCCCTTTCTGGTGTATGCCTTCGTTTCCGGTGTGTCCATGCGCACCCTGTCGATGGCGGGCCTGGTTCCTGCCGTCTTGTCCGGTGCGGCACTGATCGGCGTGTGCATGTGGCACGGCAGGAAGACCGGCGTAGACCCGGGCGGCAGACCCGCATCATGGCGCGAGATCGCCAAGGCCGGTTACGCCGCGGGCCCGGCGCTGCTGATGCCTGTGTTCATCGTGGGTGGCATCTGGTCGGGCTACTTCACGCCCACCGAAGCGGCCGCCGTGGCGGTGGTCTATGGATTGGTGGTGTCGATGTTTCTGTACCAGGACATGTCTTTCAGGGACATTCCGCGGCTGTTGCTCAAGGCCTTCATGACCAGCGCCACCGTGATGCTGGTGATTGGCGCCACCGGTGCGCTGGCATGGCTCATCACCGTGGAGGGGGTGGCACAGCAACTGGCCGACTGGGTGGGCTCGGTGGCCCACGTCAAGTGGGTCTTCCTGATCATGCTGAATGTGGCCCTGGTGCTGCTGGGCATCTTCATCGAGCCGCTGCCGGCCTTGTTGATGGCCGCGCCCTTGTTCCTGCCCTTGGCCATGGCCTTCAAGATGGACCTGGTGCATATGGGCGTCATCATGACGGCCAATCTGGCCATCGCACTGTACACACCGCCGGTGGGCGGGACACTGTTCGTGGCCGCCAAGCTGGCGAGCGCCACGATCGGTGAAGTCACCCGCCACCTGTGGGTCATGATGGTGGCGACGTTCAGCGTCGTATTGCTGATCACCTACGTGCCAGAGCTGACCAGCTGGTTGCCACGCTTGTTGGCATCGATGGGGTAATGCCATGTTTGTAGTGACCGTCCTGTTTAAGATCCACGCGGCGCATTGGGATGCCTTTATCACCGCCATGCACCAGAACGCCCGGATTTCTCTCGCCACCGAGCCAGGCTGCAGGCAGTTCGATGTGTGCGAGGGAGACCCCGGGCAATGCATCGTGTTCTTGTATGAGGTGTATGACGCCCAGGCAGACTTCACGGCTCACTTGGGCGCCCCCCACTTCCTGCAGTTCAATGCCGAGACGGCTGCATGGGTTCTGGAGAAAAGCGTTCAGACGTTTACCCGCGCCACCGCGCCAGGCTGAGCCGATCCGAAACGGCACCCCCTGCGTGGCTCAGTGCCGCACCACGCGATTGCGCCCCTGATGCTTGGCGGCATACAGCGCGCGGTCGGCGCGTTCGACCAGACGCAGGCTGTCGAACTCGGCGCTGCGGTCCACCAGGCCGGTGCTGAGTGTCACGCGCAGGCCCGGTGCGCACTGGTTCCAGTCGTGCTCGGCAACGGCCTGGCGCAGGCGTTCGCAGATGTCATGCGCCTGTTCGATCGGCGTGCCCACCAACACCATCATGAATTCCTCGCCGCCCATGCGGGCCAGCACGTCGGTGCTGCGGGTATTGGCGCGCAGCAACTGGCCAAGTATCACCAGCACCTGATCACCGACGCCGTGGCCGAAGCGGTCATTGACGACCTTGAAATGATCGACGTCGGCCATGGCGATCGACAGCGGCAGCTGCTCGGCATGGGCGCGTGCCAGCAGGCCGGGCAGGGCCTCGTCAACGACGCGTCGATTGCCCAGGCCCGTCAGCGTGTCTTCGCGGGCGGCGCGCACCCATTCGGCGGCCTGGGCGCGCAGCAGCAGCTGCTCCTGCTCCAGCTGGGTGGCCCGCAGGCGCTGGCGCTCGGCGTCCAATCTTGACTGTTCGGCGGCCAGCTCGGCCTGCTCGACCTGCAGCCGGCCCATCATCACCCGGGCCTGCACATCGGCGGTGCGCAGCACGGCTTGGCGGTCCAGTGCCGCATGCTGCTCCAGGCAGCTCAGTGCCGGCTCGAACTGGCGCAGCTGCTTGTGCGATTCGTACAGCGATTTGAACAGCGACAGGCGGAAGCTGCTGTCACCGGCGATCAGCGGATGGGACTCCAGCACCTGCAGATGCGATACCGCCTCCTCGTGCAGGTTTTTGTGTTGCAGCAGGGTGACCCAGTCGAACTCGGCATGCAGCTCGATTGAGGGGTAGGCATGTTGGGCGGCCAGCTGGTGGTAGCGCTGCACCAGCGCCTCGGCCTCGTCGAAGCGCTTGCCCTGCAGAGCCACCTCGGTGCGATTGACCAGGGCAATGCATTCGCGCATCGGGTTGCTCGCGCGTTGCGCCACTGCGATGGCCTGCTCGCACTGGGCTTCGGCTGCGGTCAGCGCGAGCAAGGCTGCTGCTGCATCGCCTTGCTCGCGCAACTGGTCGGCCAGCACCAGGTTCTGGCTGGCGAGGTTGTTCAGATTGGCGAACAGGATCTCGTCATCGCCCAGATCCGTGGCCAGACTCAGCGCACGGGCGGTATGGGCCAACGCATTGCCATGCTGCTTCAGCGCGGCATAGGCCAGGCCGACGCGGTTAAGCGCCCAGCATCGCAGGCGCAGCTCTCCGGTCAGGTCGGCGCACTGCAGCGCACGCAGGCCGAACTCCAGCGCCTCCTTGTTCAGGCCGATCTGGGTGTAGGTCAAGGTCAACGTGCACAGGGCCTCGGACTCGCCGGCCGGGTCACCCAGATTGGCGTACAGGGCCAGGGCCTCGCCGCCAAGCCGGGCGGCCGTTTCCAGATTGCCCAGGCGATTGTGGTTCAGGGCCAGCAGGCGCAGGCAGTTGGCGCGGCCGAGGTTGTCGTCCGGCTCGAAGGTGGCCAAAACCTCGGTCAGCAGGCGCAGGCCCTCCTTGTGGTTGCCTCTGTCCGCGGCGGAGACAGCCGGGGCCAGCAGGTCGGTCAGGTAGGACAGGGCGGAGGCGCTCACTTGGTTGGGCAAGTTGATGACAGCACGCAGGCAAGTCTGCCCGCGTGCTATCGACTCGGATGGCCGCGGCTTGAGCGAATCGGGCCTGGTACAAACCCTGGAAGGCCTACAGGCCCTCAGGCCTTGCGCACAAACGCACGCAACTCGGCCGCCATGCGCAGCAGCGAGGGCTGGTGGATGTACATCATGTGGCCGGCCTCGAAGTAGCTAACGGTGATGTTGCCGGCCAGCGCGTCGCGCAGACCCAGGTGGCTGAGCGTGTAGTCCCCGGCCCCATGGGGCGTGGCCAGGTCGTAGTAGCCGCTGGCCACATAGACGCGCATATGCTTGTTGCTGTGCATGGCGCGGCGCAGGCTGTCGCCGATGTTGACGTATTTGTTGGCGAAGTCCTTCCAGGTCCAGGTCTTCCACAGCGGTGCCAGCACCAGATAGGGGGCGTCGCTGTCGAACTTGAGCTTGTCGCGCAGCAACTGGTTGATGCCGGCCGCATAGGCGCCGGCCAGGTTCGACATGCCCGGATCCTCCTCGGGATGCTCGCCGCCATCGTCGCGGTCCTGGCCGATGAAGCGGCTGTCCAGCCGGCCCACGACCTCGCCGCGGCTGCGCAGCAACTCCTTGAAGAAGCGGAACTCGGTCGGGCGCAGATCGCACTTCAGCACAAAGTCGACCGACAGGCCGCTGTACAGGGCCAGCTGCTCGGCGATGCGCTGCCGCGTCTTGGGGTCAAGTCGTGAGCCCTGCATCAGGGCCAGGTGATAGTCACCATTGGCAAAGGCCTCGGCGGCGGCCACGACATCGGGCAGGGGCTTCTTTTGCAGCACGGGCTGCAAGGCCTTGTGGTACCAGGCGGTGGCGGCATAGGTGGGCAGGTACAGCGGGTAGGGCAGCTCATTGCCATGGTCGAAGCTGAGCGTCTGCATGTCGATGGCCAGCGAGATCAGCATCACCCCGTTGAGGAAGATATTGTGCTTCTCCTGAAGATGGCGCGACAGGCCGGCACCGCGTGTGGTGCCATAGCTCTCGCCGATCAGGTACTTGGGGCTGGCCCAACGGTTGTAGCGAGACAGATAGAGACGGATGAACTCGCCGATCGACTCCAGATCGCGCTGGTAGTCGTGGAATTCGGCCACCTTCTCGCCCTCGGCGACGCGCGAATGGCCCGTGCCGACCGGGTCGATGAAGACCAGGTCGGAGTCGGTCAGCAGGGTGAACTCGTTGTCCACCAGCGCATAGGGCGGCGGCGGTGCGTTGCCGATCTCGTCGGTGGCCACGCGCTGCGGGCCCAGGATGCCCAGATGCAGCCAGACGCTGCTGGAGCCCGGCCCGCCGTTGAAGCTGAAGGTGACGGGTCTTGCCTCGGGCTTCTTCACGCCCTTCAGGGTGTAGGCGGTGAAGAACACGGCCGCCCGGGCCTTTTCGCCCCGATGCTCGCCGTCCTTGGCCTCGGGTTCGTGCAGCACCAGGGTGCCGCAGACGGCGGTGTACTCCAGTGTCTTCTTGCCGACCTGCAGCCGGTGCTCGGTGACGACCAGACGTTCCTGAGGCTGCGGGCGATCTGCGGCCTTGACGGCGGGTTGTGAGGCTTCCGGGGTGTTGGTATTGGCCATGGGGGATGGGTGGGTGACCTAAAGTGCGCAGCATGCATGCTAGTTCACCGCGCCACCATACGCACTTGTTTGGGATTGACTTCAGCAGTGCGCCCAGCGCGGCTAAGCCCATCGTCGTGGCCGGCGGCGAGCGCAGCGGCGCGGCCGTGCGACTGACGGGTTTGCAGTCCTTGCCCACTTTGGCGGCGTTTCGCGCCTGGCTTGACACGGCCGGTCCCTGGCTGGGCGCTTTCGACTTTCCATTCGGATTGCCGCGCGAGCTCGTGCAGTCCCTGGGTTGGCCGCTGCAGTGGGCCGAGCTGATGCGTTTCTATGCTGCGCAGTCGCGGGCGGATCTGCGCACCCAGTTCGTGGCCTTCTGCGAGGCGCGGCCGGTGGGCGGCAAGTTCGCACGCCGTGCCTGTGATGTGCCGGCGGGCGCATCGCCCTCGATGAAGTGGGTCAATCCGCCGGTGGCCTGGATGATGCATGCGGGTGTGCCCTTGCTGATGGACGCCGGCGTGGATCTGCCGGGCCTGCAGCAGGGTGATGCGCAGCGCGTGGCATTGGAGGGCTATCCGGGCCTGCTGGCGCGCGAGCTGATCGGCCACCGCAGCTACAAGGCGGATGACAAGGCCCGGCAGACGCCCGAGCGCCTGATCGCGCGCAAGGATCTGCTGGAGGCGCTTGAGCAGGGCCGCTCGCGGCTGCAGCTGCGTCTGCGCCTGAGCCATGCCCAGCGCGATGCGCTGGTGGCCGATGCCAAGGGCGATCAGCTCGACGCCGTGCTGTGCCTGATGCAGGCGGGCTGGGCCAGCGGCCTGCCGGGCCACGGCCTGCCCGCCAATCTGGATTCGCTGGAGGGCTGGATCCTCAGCGCTTGAGTCAACTGACCAGTGCCTGGTGGTCGAATGCCAGCAGGGTGGCGTGCATGGCCTGCTGCAGTTCAAGCAGGCGGGGCAGGGCGCTGTTCTTGGCGTGGGCCATGCGCTGGCGCAGGCGCTGCTCGTCTCGCTCCCCCTGTTCGGCGGCCTCGGGTTGGCCCAGGTCGCGCAGTGCCTTTGCCTGGGTGGCGTGGGCGTCGGCCAGCAGGCCCACCATGCGAGGGTGGTCGGCCTCGGCCAGCAACTCGGCCAGCAGATCCAGTGCTTGCTGCGGGCGGCCTTGGCGCTGGCGCAGCCGCGCCAGCCACTCGGCGGCGGTCAGCGCCAATGCACGGTAGCCGGCGTTGCGGCAGGTCTGCAGTGACGCTTCCAGCAAGGACTCAGCCTTGTCCTCTTTGCCGGACAGGAAGCTGGAGATGGCGATACTCAGGCTCAAGGTGGCCTTCAGCAGTGGTAACTCGGCGCGACCCAAGGCGGCTTGGGCCTGCGACAGGTAGCGTTGCATGCGCTCCACGGTGGCATGGGCTTGATCGGTCTCGCCCAGGCGCAGATGCTGATCGACGGCGAGGTTGGAGCCGGCCAGCAGGCCGTTGAGCGCACGTGCTTCCTCCCCATAGTCGGCACCCTCGCGCGAGCGGCTCAGGGTCTGCAGCATCAACAGTTCGGCCTCGTGGTTCCTGCCCATGCGCCAGTAGCAGGCGGCCGTGATGTGCAGGGCCCGTGGCACATAGCGGGGCAGATCGTGATGGGTGGCGAAGGCGCTGAGGTCCTGCGCCAATGACAGCGCGGCCTGGTGCGCATACATCTCGCCGCAGGCCGCGGCACTCAGGGCCATGGCCTCGGCCTGGTCGGCCGGACGCTGCAGCCTTGACCACAGGGTCAGCGCCTGTGCGCCATGCTCGGCACAGGCCAGATAGCGGGCCAGGCGCATATGGGCACGGGCCAGCAGCATCTGGCACTCGGCCTCGCCGGCCGTCGAGCCCAGCTGTCGCGCCAGGCTCAGCGCGCGCTGGGCCTGCTCGAGGCTGGTTTGCACGTGACCACCGAGCGTGCTGGCGCGGGCGCTTGCCAACTCGGCGTCGAGCTCGGCTTGCAGGGAGGCGGTGTCTTCGCTGAGCATCGCTCTCATTATTGCGGCTGCCGCCGGGTCTCGGCATCAATCTGCCTCAGATTGACCGCTTTACCCGCAAATACGCCACGGCCCAGCGCCGGCGGGCGGCACTTCAGCCCAGCAGGTTGAACTCGGCCCGGAACAGCGCCCGGCCCTGCACCGACGCGCCGGCCGGCTGCATGAACAGGGCGATGCGCTGGCCGGTGCCATGGACCAGACTGTGTGTGCCGGCCGTCAGGGCCTGATCGGGCGCAGCGCTGAACAGCAGGCTGAATTGCTCGGCCAGACCACCGGTCGCCGGTTCGGCCCGCACCTCGGTCAGGCGCAGACTGCCGCCGGGCGCGACGAACTGATGGCCCAGATAGTGCTGCCACTTGGCCATGGAAAGGTCGGGCGCCAGCTCGGGCGGACGTGCCGCACGGTCCGACGCGGCCACCGGGCCGGGGGGGCGGTCCGGGCCTGCCGCCATTGCCTGGCCTGCGGCTCCCACCAGGGCGCATCCGCCCAGCACGAATTCACGCTTGTTCATCGCAGGTCTCCAAAGACTGGGGGCGGGTGGTCGGCGCTGGGCTCCAGGCCATTTCAAGATACGGGTCTTGCTGTCCGGTGACGACCAGCCCCAGCCGTTCGTACAGACGGCGCGCCGGGTTCGTGGTGGCTACATGCAGACGCAGTGCCTGGCCATCGCGCCGGGCCTGGCCCAGCAGGGACTGCAGGCAACGCGTGCCCAGGCCCCGCCCGCGCCCGGACGGGAGCAGGCTGATGTCCAGCACAAGGATTTCGTGCGGGTCTTGAAGGATCCACAGCCGGCCCACCGGCAGGCCATCGCACTCGATGATCTGCTGCTGTGCGGCCGGATAGCGGCTCGTGTAGCCGTCGTGCTGCGCCTTGAACTGCAGACCGACGAAGGCATCGCGGGAGTTCTGGTCGAGCAGGGCCAGCGCCTGCTCGCAGGTGCTGGCATAGAGCGCCAGCAGCCAGGGCTGATCGGTGGGGGTGGCGAGGCGCAGCTGCATGTCGGGCCTCAGGAGCGTGGCGGGAAGACGCCCTGCAGCGCGATGATGAAGCTCAGGGCCAGATAGGGTTGGCGGTTGTTGTGCGGCTGTGAACCGCCTGCCGGGCTCAGCGTTTGCGGCGCCATCGCCTGTGGATTGGTGGGGGTCTTGTAGATGGCGGCGCCGCCGTTGACCGGAGACAGCATCATGTCCGGCGCCGGCGTGCCGGTGGTGGGCGACAGCGCGGCCTTCAGTCCGTGGCCGTGGGCCGGAATCTGGTTGGCCAGCAGGGTGACCGCGGCCTCGCCGCTGCTCTCGCCCAGAAACCGGTCGCTGAGCCCCGGGCCCTGGCCCTGATGCATCGGGAAGCGGCTCTGCAGATTGGGCAGGCCGAAGGTGGACTTGCCGTCGCCGCCATAGAAGGTGCCCAATAGCGAGAACAGGGCCGTGTTCTGTGAGATGGGCAGCAGCTGGCCGTTGCAGAGTGCCCAACCTTTCGGCGGGAAGTTGCCGGCGAACATGCGGATCTCGGCCACAAAGGGGTCAGCCATCGCGTCTCTCCTGGTTCTCAGCCCTGCGAGGGAAAGATCCCGTACAGGGAAATGATGAAACTCACGGCCAGATAGGGCGCCATGTTCTGGTGCGGCTGGTTGCCGCCCTGCTGGGTGATGGCATTGGCCGCCATGTCGGTGCTGGGGACGCCGGGGCCATAGAACTGGGCGACCGCCGATGCGGCCAGCACCCCGGTCGGGCCGGCGCTGGCCACGGCCGCAGCGGTCGACGCATTCAGCTGGTGCCGGTGCGCGGGCATCTGGGCGGCCGTCAGCGTCACGGTTTCGCTACCGCCGGTTTCGGCCAGCAAGCGGGTGCTCGTGCCCGGGCCTGTGCCTTGATGTACCGGCACCCGGCCGCGCAGATCCGGCAGCGCAAAGGTGGATTGACCGTCTCCACCGTAGGTAGTGCCTATCAGCTGGAACAGGGTCTCGTTCTCCGAGATCGGCAGCACCGAGCCATCGCAGAACATCCAGCCGGCCGGCGCGAAGTTGGCGCCGAACAGGCGGATCTCACCAACGTAGGGATTGGACATGGGGTTCCCCTGGAGCAGGTAGCGGAGGTTGCCGTGTGTGCGTCAGTTGCGCGACGGAAAGATGCCCACCAGCGCGATCACGAAATTGAGCGTCAGGAAGGGCTGCATATTCGGGTGCGGCTGGTTGCCGCCGCTGGTGCCCACGGCGGCCGGATTCAAGGGGCTGACCGCGGTGGCCGGCGGCGCGTAGATGTCACGCCCGCCACGGGCCTTGGCGCCCGGCACGGCCAAGCCGGGCGTGCTGGCATTGGCGAAATCGCGCGAGGCCTGCATCGCGTGCTGGTGCATGGGCATCTCGGCAGACGTCAGCGTGTGCGACTCTGCGCCGGCGCGCTCGCCCAGGGCCATGCCCTCGCCCCAGTGCGCCGGTGTGCGGCCTCGCAGATCGGGCAGGGCAAAGGTGGTCTGACCGTTGCCGCCATAGGCGGTACCCAGGATCGAGAACAGCGCCTGGTTCTGATTGATCGGCAGCAACTGGCCGTTGCAAAACGCCCAGCCCTTGGGCGGATAGTTGAAGCTGATGATGCTGATTTGCCCGATAAAGGGTTCCATGGCGAGTCCTTCAGTCAGTCCAGTCGGTCAGTCCGGTCGGTCAGTCCATTGGCTCAAGACGGCCCCTTGGCGCCCGCCATCGCGGAGCGCCCCGACCGGCACCAGGACGGGCCTGCTAGTGGTCGATCCGCCGGCGGCGCAATAGGCCGCCCATCAGCAGACCACCGGCGAGCAGCAGGCCGGCGGCGGGCAGTTCGGGCACGGCCACCGTCACGAGGTCGATGCGCAGGTCGAGGTGGCCCTCGCCCGAACCGGTGCCCCGGTCCCGGAATATCAGGGTGTCCAGATCCACCGTCAGCCGGTGGGGATTGATCAGCGTCACATAGCTGCTGGGGCTGGCTGGGCTTACCAGACCGCTGAGGCCGGTGTCCAGAAAGCCGTCTTTGTCGCTGAGTACCAGGCCGACGATCTGTTGGCCGGCGATGTTCAGGTTGCTGAAGTCGTAGCGCGCACGGGCGCCGCCTGCACCGAGGTAGCCGGAGACCCAGTCGCCATTGCCCAGTTCGGCGCCGGTCGCAATCGTCATCCTGATCGAGTTGCCGGAGAAGCTGATCTGGTCCAGTGGCAACATCCAGCCGCCGATGAAACTGCCGTCGCCCGGGGAGAGTTTCAGCCCGTCTGCGCCGCCGACCACATCACTGCCGCTGATGGGTGTGCTGTTGCCGACGATGCCGCCGGGTGCCAGCAGCGACACCGTCACATCGCCGCTGAAGGCCGCCTGGGCCGGAGCGCCCAGCAGGGCCGCGGCCAGCATCGCGGCGGCGCTGCATAGCCTGGCGAGACCTCGATTGAACTCGAACACGCGCATGCTGTACTCCTCCGGTGACGGGCATCACCAGCCAAGTGCATCAAATCACGTTGCGTGTCGTTGGTCATCCCCCACAGGTTGGGGGGCCACCGAAACTTACTTGCGCATCAGAGTGGATTTACCCTCTGCCGCAGGCAGGGCAAACTTACTTCCTCATCAAGGTCGATTTGCCGAACAGGCTCTCGATCAGATCCACCGCCAGCTGGGCGGTCTTGTTGCGCACGTCCAGCGCCGGGTTCAGCTCCATCACGTCCAGCGAGGCCAGAAGGCCGGTGTCGGCGATCATCTCCATGCACAGCTGGGCTTCACGGTAGGTCGGACCGCCGGGGATGGTGGTGCCGACGCCGGGGGCAATGTCGGGGTCGAGAAAGTCCACGTCGAAGCTGACGTGCAGATGGGTGTTGGCATCCAGCGTCGCCAGGGCCAGCTCCATCGTGTGGCGCATGCCCATCTCGTCGATGAAGCGCATGTCGAAGACTTCGAGGTCCTGCTCATGCACGAGGCGTTTCTCGCCCTCGTCAACGCTGCGGATGCCGATTTGACGTATCCACTTCGGATTGATCGCCGGCACCAGGCCGCCGATCTCGATCAGTTGCTTGGGCCCGAGGCCGCACAGGCAGGCCACCGGCATGCCGTGGATATTGCCGCTGGGTGTCAGCTGGCTGGTGTTGAAGTCGGCATGGGCGTCCAGCCAGAGGATGCGCAGCTTCTTGCCCTTTTCGCGGCAGTGGCGGGCCACGGCACTGATCGAGCCCAGGCCCAGGCAGTGGTCGCCGCCCAGCAGGATGGGCAGGCGGCCCTGGTCCAGCTCGGCGTGCACCGCTTCGTGCACGGCCAGGTTCCAGGCGGTGACCTCGGGCAGGTGGCGGTAGCCGTCCACCGGCGGCTGCCAGGGGTTGGATGGGCCGACCAGATTGCCGCGGTCCGTCACCTCCAGGCCATGGCTTTCCAGGATGGACTGGATATTGGCCACGCGCATGGCTTCGGGCCCCATGCTGGCACCACGGGCGCCGGCACCGATGTCGGTGGGTGCGCCAATCAGGCTGATATGTCGTTTCATGGGCTTGGATTGTGCGTCCGTAGGGCTAGAGACTTATGCTGTTGCGCTGGCAGATTTCAGCCATTCATTCACCCGCCCGCCGCTGCCACGGGCAGGTCCAGTCCATACTCGGCTTCCAGCACGGCCCAGGCTTCCTCGGCGGTTTCGACGAAGGTGAACAACTTCTCGTCGCCGGGGCTGATCATGCCGGTCTCGATCAGCAGCTCGACATTGATCAAACGGGTCCAGAAGTCGCGTCCGAACAGCAGGATAGGGCGGCGTCGCGACTTGCCCGTCTGGATCAGGGTCATGGTCTCGAACAGTTCGTCCAGGGTGCCGAAGCCGCCGGGAAAGCACACCAGCGCGATCGAGCGCATCAGGAAGTGCATCTTGCGCAGCGCGAAATAGTGGAAGCGGAAGCACAGCTCCGGCGTGATGTAGGGGTTGGGCGCCTGCTCGTGCGGCAGCACGATGTTCAGGCCTATGCTTTTGCCGCCGGCTTCGAAGGCGCCACGATTGCCCGCCTCCATGATGCCGGGGCCGCCGCCGGTGACGACGTAGATCGGTGTCTTGCGCGCCCGCGACTTCTCGGTCACCAGCGCGGCAAAGCGGCGCGCCTCCTCGTAGAAGTGGCTCATCCTCAGCTTGGCCTCGGCCTGGCGCAGCGCGGCGGCATCGCCGCCGGCCTGGGCCTGCTTCAGCTCCGCGTGGGCGACGTCGGCAGGCAGGGTGCGGGCGCTGCCGAACATCACAATGGTCGATTCGATGCCCTGCTCACGCTGCACGATCTCGGGCTTGAGCAGCTCCAGCTGCATGCGCACCGGGCGCAGCTCTTCACGCAGCAGGAAGTCGTCGTCGGCGAAGGCGAGTTTATAGGCGCTTTCCGGGCCTTCGTAGAGCGCCGTGGGTGGCGGGGCCTTGGCCTCTTCTTCGGCGGACGGGAAGTTACGGGCGATCAGTTGGTGGGGTTTCTTGCTCATGACGCGGAGCTTAAACCCTGCCGGTGGCTGCGGCGGCCCCCCCGGCGCAACAGGGGCAGTCAGCGGCGCGTGCCATGCGGATCTCGCTCCACTCCATGCGGCGCGCGTCCAGCATCTGCAGCCGCCCGGCCAGCGATTCGCCAATGCCGGCCAGCAACTTCAGCGCCTCGGCCGCCTGAAGGCTGCCGATGATGCCCACCAGCGGGGCGAACACACCCATCGTGGCGCAGGCGGCGTCCTGCACGGTCGCATCGGGTGGGAACACGCAGGCATAGCAGGGCATGTCGGGACGGCGGCTGTCATAGACCGAGATCTGGCCGTCGAAGCCGATCGCCGCGCCCGACACCAGCGGCTTGCCATGCTTGACGCAGGCGGCGTTGACGGCATGGCGGGTGCGGAAGTTGTCGCTGCAATCCAGCACCACATCGACCTCGGCGACCAGCACGTCCAGCACCTGCGCATCGGCACGCTGCACCAGCGTGCGTATCTGTAGATCGGGGTTGATGGCCAGCATGCTTTGCCGGGCGGAGCTGACCTTGTCCTGGCCGACGCGGTCCAGGTTGTGGGCGATCTGGCGCTGCAGATTGGTCAGGTCCACCTGGTCATGGTCCACCAGCGTGACATGGCCGACGCCGGCCGTGGCCAGGTACAGCGCCACCGGCGAGCCCAGGCCACCGGCACCTATCACCAGCGCATGGCTTTGCAGCAGCCGCTGCTGGCCCTCGATGCCGATCTCGTCGAGCAGGATGTGGCGGGAGTAGCGCAGCAGCTGGGTGTCGTTCACGTTCGTAGGCCTTGCGGGTCAGACCTTGAGCTCCACGCGCAGCGTGGCCGAAAGCTCTGACCCCAACTGACTGGAAAGGGCCTCGCCCTATTGCTCCGTAGTGGCCTCAGCCTTGCGTTCCACCGCGGTCTTCGACACCAGCACCGTCTTGCCCTTCAGGCGGTTGAAGGCCTGCGTCAGCGGGAAGTCTTCGGCGCTGCCGAACTCCGGCAGGGGTTTGATCGGTTCCTTGGTCTTGGCCGCCTCGGCTTCGAGCTTGGCGCGGGCTTCCTCGCGGGCCTTTTCGCGGGCCGGGTCCTTGTCATCCTCGCCCTTGGCGTTCTGCAGGTGCTTTTCGAGGTCGGCCTCGCGCATGCGCAGGGCGGCGAAGACATTGCCCTCGGCGGTTTCGTCCAGCAGCACGTCGGGGACGATGCCCTTGGCCTGGATCGAGCGGCCGTTCGGGGTGTAGTAGCGGGCGGTGGTGATCTTCAGCGCCGTCTCGGGGCTGAGCTGACGCACCGTCTGCACCGAGCCCTTGCCGAAGGTCTGTGCGCCCATCACGATGGCGCGCTTGTGGTCCTGCAGCGCGCCGGCGACGATTTCGCTGGCCGAGGCCGAGCCTTCGTTGACCAGCACCACCATGGGCACATTCTTCAGCGCGGCCGGCAGCTTGCGCAAGGGGTCGCTGCCGCCGCGGCGGGTGTAGTTGTCGGGCGTGGCCTTGAACACGGCCTTGGAGTCTGCCACCTGGCCATTGGTCGTGACGACCACGGTGTCGGCGGGAAGGAAGGCGGCCGAGATGGCCACCGCGCCCTCGAGCAGACCGCCCGGGTCATTGCGCAGGTCCAGCACCAGACCCTTCAGCTTGGGCTCCTGCTTGTAGATCTCTTCGAGCTTGCGCACGAAGTCATCGACCGTGCGGTCCTGGAACTGGCTGACGCGCAACCAGGCATAGCCGGGCTCGACCACCTTGGCGCGCACGCTTTGCTGGCGGATCTCTTCGCGCACGATGGTGATGGGGAAGCTGCGGCTCTCGCTCTTGCGGAAGATCGTCAGCGAAACCTTGGTGTTCGGCTCGCCGCGCATGCGCTTGACGGCCTGATCGATGCCCAGGCCCTTGACCATGGTGTCGTCGATCTTGGTGATCAGGTCACCGCTTTTCAGTCCTGCGCGGAAGGCGGGCGAGCCCTCGATCGGCGAAACGATCTTGACCAGACCGTCTTCCATGCCGATTTCTATGCCCACGCCAACAAACTTGCCGGTGCTGCTCTCGCGGAATTCCTTGAAGCTCTTCTTGTCGAAGAACTGCGAATGCGGGTCGAGCCCCGCGACCATGCCCGCGATGGCGTCGTTGATGAGCTTCTTCTCATCGACCGGTTCCACGTAATCGGACTTGACCATGCCGAAGACGGCGGCCAGCTGTTGCATCTCTTCCAGGGGCAGGGGCGCGAGCGAGGTGCGCCCGTTGGCCGGCAACTGCATGGTGGTGAGTGCACCGGCAACGGCACCCAAGGCAACCCAGCCGGCAACTTTCAGTTTGGCACCCATGATGCGAGTGTTCCCTATACGTGATATCGAGCAAACATGCGGGTGAGTACCGTTTTCAAGGCGGAATCTCTCTGGGCCAGTATAAGTTCTGGCCCGGCTTGGAGAGGCCGCATCAACAGAAAGTTTCGCCCCTTATTCACGCTGTATCGCTCCAGGCGACGAATCTCAGGTCGCCGGGCGTGCAAAGGTCACCACGTGATCGACGCTGGCGCGGATGCCAATCCACTCGCCCACCTGGTGATCATGGTGCGAGGGCACATGCACCAGCACCTGCTCGCCGCTGGCCAGGCGCAGTGTGTAAAGAAATGATGCGCCGCGAAAAGCCTTGCGTTCGATGCGCGCCTTGATGGGGGCGTCATCGTCGTGGGTGATGTCGTCGGCGCGCAGCAGCACTTCGCATTCGCCGCCAGGGTAGGCCTCGGGCAGCGGGCATTCGCCCACATCGCTGAGCTCGCCCAGCGGGGTCTGCACGACCGGGCCGTCCGGGCCCATGATGATGCGGGCGGGAGCGAACACGCCATGGCCGATGAAGTCCGCGACAAAGCGGGTGGCCGGGCGGTGATAGACGGTATAGGCCTCGTCCCATTGCTCCAGGCGGCCCTGGTGCATCACGCCGACCACGTCGCCGACGGCAAAGGCCTCGGCCTGGTCATGGGTGACGAACAGCGCCGTCGTGCCCGATTCGTGCAGGATGCCGCGCAACTCCTGGCTCAGGTGCTCGCGCAGATCCACATCGAGGCTGGAGAAGGGCTCGTCCAGCAGCAGCAGCCGCGGTGCCGGCGCCAGCGCACGGGCCAGCGCCACGCGCTGCTGCTGGCCGCCGGAGAGCTGGTGCGGCGCACGCTTGGCGGCATGGGCCAGGCCGACCAGGTCCAGCACCTCGCGGGTGCGTTGGGCACGTTGTGCGGGCTTGAGATGGTTCAGGCCGAAACCGATGTTGTCGGCGACCGAGAGATGGGGGAATAAAGCGTAGTCCTGGAACACCATGCCAATCTGGCGCGCCTCGGGCGGGGTATGGGTACCGGTGGACGCATCGGCCAGCACCGTGCCGCTGATGCTGATGCGACCCTCGTGCAGATGCTCAAGGCCGGCTATGGCACGCAGCAGGCTGGTCTTGCCACAGCCCGAGGGGCCGATCAAGACGCCGATCTGGCCCTTGGGCAGGGTCAGGGACACGCCCTCGACCGCCGGTTTCTGGGTTGCGGCACCGGGGTAGCGCACGCTCAACTGATCGAGTGCTAGGAACATGGCCCTATGATAACGGTCGGGCGGCAAATGCGCCTTGTTCGCATTCCTGTTGCCTTGACCTGGCTCAATGCCTCAAATGCCCGACCCCGGTCCACTCGCTCCTGATGTTTCGACTGATCACCCTTGTTTGTCTGCTGCTGGCCGTGCCCGTGCTGGGTGTGCTCGGCTCCTGGTTTGCCATGGATGCCCAGGCGCTCGCCATCCTGCAGCACCAGTTCGCCACCGTGCTGCCCGACTACGCGCGCAGCTCGCTGCTGCTGGCCGCCAGCGTCGGCATCGGTGTGGCCCTGCTGGGCGGCGCCACCGCGGCGGCGGTGAGCCTGTTCCAGTTCCCGGGCCGGCGCTGGTTTGAATGGGCGCTGCTGCTGCCCATGGCCATGCCGGCCTATGTGGCTGCCTATGCCTACACCGATGTGCTGCAGTACAGCGGTGCGCTGCAGACCTGGTTGCGAGCCTTGACCGGTGCCCGGGGGGCGTTGTGGCCCGATGTGCGCAGCCTGCCCGGCGCGGTGGCGCTGTTCGTGCTGTGCCTCTACCCTTACGTCTATCTGCTGACCCGCACGGCGCTGAACGAGCGCGGCGTGGCGCTGATGGAGGCCGCCCGCATGCTCGGTGCCGGCACCCTGCGTCGTGTCATCAAGGTGGCCCTGCCTCTGGCCCGCCCGGCCCTGGCCGCCGGCGTGGCCCTGGCCCTGATGGAGACGCTGGCCGACTACGGCGTTGGCTCCTACTTCGGCCTGAATACCTTCACCACCGGCATCTACAAGGCCTGGCTGGTGATGAATGACCGTTTTGCCGCCGCCCAGCTGGCTTCGCTGCTGCTGATCGTCGTCGCCGGCCTGCTGTGGCTGGAGCGTCGCGCGCAGGCCCGGATGCGCTTCGTCACCGCCCGGCCGGGTGCTCTGCAGGCAGCCGAGGCACGGCCGCTGCCGCTGCGCGGTGGGGCGGCACTGCTGGCCTTTGTGCTGTGCGCGCTGCCGGTGCTGCTGGGCTTTGTGGTGCCGGTGGCGGTACTGGCCGGCCTGCTGTGGCAGGAGGCGCAGAGCGCCGAGCTGGGTCTGCCGCTGGCCCGCTTTGCCCAATGGAGCTGGACCAGCTTCAAACTCGCCGGCCTGGCGGCCACGCTGGCCGTGGCGATGGCGCTGACGCTGGCCTTTGCTGCCCGCCTCGGCCAGGGCGGCAGCCAGGGCGCCGTGGGGCGCGGCAAGGGTCTGCTGCTGAAGCTGGCCACCCGCGTGGTCTCGCTGGGCTATGCCGTGCCCGGCGCGGTGATCGCGGTGGGCATTCTGCTGCCACTGGGCTGGCTGCAGCAGCGCTGGCCCGAGCTGCCGCTGTCGGCCGTCATGACTGGCACCGTGCTGGGCCTGATCTATGCCTACCTGGTGCGCTTCTCGGCCGTGGCCCTGCAGTCCATCGACGCCGGCTATGCCCGCATTGCCCCCAGCGTGGATGAAACGGCACGCATGCTGGGCGCCTCGCGCGCCCGGCTGTTCCTGCGCCTGCACGCGCCGCTGCTGGCCCGCTCCTCGCTGGCGGCGGCGCTGCTGGTCTTCGTCGACGTGATGAAGGAGCTGCCCGCGACGCTGGTGCTGCGGCCCTTCAACAGCGACACGCTGGCCGTGGTGGCCTACCAACTGGCTCGCGACGAGCGCCTCAGCGAAGCGGCCCTGCCCTCGATCGCAATCGTGCTGGTGGGCCTGATACCGGTGTTGTTGTTGTCGCGTTCGATGCGGCGCTGAAGCCGCTCAGTCCCGCGCCATGCGCGCATTGAGCGACGCTTGCAACTGCGCGGCCTGTTCAGCGCTCAAGGGACGCAGCGGCAGGCCGATGCGGGCCCAGCCGGGGTCGTTGTAGCGCGCTGCCAGCGCCGCTTTCACGCTGGCGACCAGAGGGAACTTGGCGATCAGCGCACGCAGATCGCCAGCCTTGCGCACGGCGGCCTCGCCCGCGGCAGTACCTTGAGACGACCAGGCCTCTTGCGCCACCGCGGCGGTGAGGTTGGTGGTGGCCGAGATGCAGCCGGCAAAGCCGTCGACCGTGGCCTGGCCCAAGGCCGCCTCGGAACTCGGGAACACGTCGAAGCCGGGCAGTGCCTTGGCAACGGCGCGCGCATAGGCCAGGTCTCCCGCGCTGTCCTTCAGGCCGACCAGCACCTCGGGATGGCGTTGGCGCATTTCGGCCACCACCTCCAGCGGCCAGGGCACGCCGGTGTTCTGGGGGATGTGATACAGGTACAGCGCCAGGCGAGGGTGGGCCGAGCGGCGCACCAGTTCGTCTATCAGCCCGGTCAGGCCGGCAGCCGGCACGTCGGGGTAGAAGAAGGGCGGCAGCACCAGTGCGCCGGCATAGCCCATGTCGGCGGCGGACCGCGTCAGGCGCACCGTGTCTTCCAGCGCACAGACGCCGGTGCCGACCATGAAGCGCTGCAGCGGCAGGCCGGCGTCGGCGACGGCGCCCATCACCGTCAGCCGCTGTTCGACGCTGAAGGCCGTGGCCTCGCCGGTCGTGCCCAGCAGGTTGATGCCATCGCAGCCGCCGTCCAGCAGCGCGCGGCAGTGCTGGACCAGGCGGGGCAGGTCGGGGCTGTAGTCGGGATGCAGCGGCGTGGCGGTGGCGGCGATGACGCCGCGCAGGCGGTTCTTGATCATGTGAGTCCTTGAGGCGGGGCCGGGTCAGAAGCCATACAGGCGGGCGGGGTTGGTGACGCAGGCGCGCTGGCGCAGGTCGGCGTCGGCCAGCCACTGGGGCAGCAGATCGACCAGATCGGCGTCATGCGGCGTGCGGCTGGCTTGCTCGGTGTGGGGCCAGTCGCTGGCCCACAGGATCTGGTCTGGATTCGCGTCGGCCAGTGCATGCACCAGCGGCAGCAGGTCGGCATGGCCAGGACGGTCCTGACTCAGGCGGTAGGGCGCCGACAGCTTGACCCAGGCGCGGCCGCTGCCCAGCAGGGCCAGCAAATCGGGGGGCGCCTGTGGCGAGGGCGGCCGGCCCATATGGTCGATCACCAGCGGCAGGGTCGCCCGTTGCGCCACCGTGCCGAGCAGCGCCTGAGCCGTATCGCTCCACATGAGTTGTACTTGCAGATGCCATCCCAGCGGTGCCACGCGGGCGCAGAGCGCCGTCATCTGTTCGACCGCGACCATCTGCGGGTTGACGAGATTCAGCCGCAGGCCGCGCACGCCCAGCGCATGCATCGCTTCCAGCTCGGCGTCGGCGGTGGCCGGGTCGAGCACTGCCACGCCGCGAAAGGCCGGCCCGGCCTCGCGCAGGGTGTCGAGCAGCAGGCGGTTGTCGGTGCCGTAGAAGCTGGGCTGCACCAGCACCGCACGGGCGATGCCGCAGTCCCGCATCACCTCGCGGTATTGCGCCAAGGTGCAGACCTGCGGGTTGTAGTTGCGGCGCGGGTCCAGCGGATAGCGGTCGGCCGCGCCGATCACATGCACATGGGTGTCGCAGCTGCCCTCGGGCAGGCGCACGCGCGGCGAGCGTGAGGCCTGGGGCGGCGCGCAGCCGGGCAGGGAGAAACTCACGGTGCCTGCCGGCCCGCCACGCCACGGCCAGGCACCAGGAAGTCGAAGTCGCAACCCTCGTCGGCCTGCAGCACGCAGTGGTGGAACAGCGCGGCGTAGCCGCGATGCGGGGTCGGTGCGGCGCCCGCGCTGCGCAGCGGCAGGGCGGCCTGGCGCCGCGCGAGCTCGGCGTCGTCCACCAGCAGATCGATGCGCCGCGCGGCCACGTCCAGCCGTATCAGGTCGCCGTTGTTGACCAGAGCCAGCGGGCCGCCGATGGCGGATTCGGGCGTCATGTGCAGCACGATGGTGCCAAAGGCGGTGCCGCTCATGCGCGCGTCCGACAGGCGCACCATGTCCTTCACGCCCAGCGCGCCCAGCTTGCGCGGGATCGGCAGATAGCCGGCCTCGGGCATGCCCGGCGCGCCAATCGGGCCGGCATTGCGCAGCACCAGCACGTCGTCGGCCTTGACGTCGAGGTCGGCGGCGTCGATGCGCAACGCCATGTCCTCGACCGAGTCGAACACCACGGCGCGGCCGGTGTGCGTCATCAGCGCAGGCGAGGCCGCCGACTGCTTGATGATGGCGCCGCGCGGCGCGAGGTTGCCGCGCACCACCACCATGCTGCCCTGTGCATTGATCGGGTTGCTGCGCGGGCGTATCACCGTCTGCCCGGGCACCATTTCGGCGCCGGCCATGTAGTCGCGCAGCGTGCCGCCCATCACGGTGGGGGCGTCCAGGTCCAGCAGGTCGGTCAGCTCGTGCATCAGGCGGGGCACGCCGCCGGCCCAGTGGAAGTGTTCCATGTAGTGGTTGCCGCTGGGCTTCAAGTCCACCAGCACCGGCACGTCGCGGCCCAGGCGGTCCACCTCGGCCAGATCGATGGGCAGGCCCAGGCGGCCGGCAGCGGCGGTGAGGTGTATGAGTGCATTGGTCGAGCCACCGATCGCCTGCAGCACGATCAGGGCATTGCGGAAGGCCGCTGCCGTCATCACCTCGCTGGGCTTGGGATGGCCGCTCTTGGCCATGGCCACCGCCTGCTTGCCGCTGGCCTCGGCACTGCGCAGGCGGTCGGCGTGGGTGGCGGGAATGGCGGCCGAGCGCGGCAGTGCCAGGCCCATGATCTCGATGATGCAGGCCATCGTGCTGGCCGTGCCCATCACCATGCAGGTGCCCGGTGTGGGGGCGAGGCGTTCGTTGATGGCCTCGATCTCGATCGCGTCGATGCGTCCGCCGCGGTACTCGCCCCACAGGCGGCGGCAATCGGTGCAGGCACCGAGCTGCTCGCCCTTGTGATGGCCCACCAGCATGGGCCCGACCGGCACGAACACGGCCGGCACATCGGCCGAGGCGGCAGCCATCATCTGCGCCGGAATGGTCTTGTCGCAGCCGCCGATCAGCACCACCGAATCCATCGGCTGGGCGCGCAGCATCTCCTCGGTGTCCATCGCCATCAGATTGCGCAGAAACATGCTGGTCGGATAGGCGAACGATTCGTGAATGGAGATGGTCGGGAACTCCATCGGCAATCCGCCGGCCAGCAGCACGCCACGCTTGATGGACTCCACCAGCTTGGGCACGTTGCCGTGGCAGGCGTTGTAGTCGCTGAAGGTGTTGGCGATGCCGACGATGGGCCGCGCAAGCGCGTCGTCCGACAGGCCCATCGCCTTGATGAAGGCCTTGCGCAGAAACAGCGAGAAGTCCGCGTCGCCGTACGAGGTCAGTCCTTTGCGCATGCCTTGGGTCATGAGGTGTTCCATCAGGCCGGCCGGGAAGCCCGGGCAGCAGGTCTAGGGGCAGGTTCTGTTGAGCCTGGAATAGACAAATTATTGATAATGTTTGTTTGCATGTCAACGATAAATGCGCTTTTAACCGCCATTAAAGGGCTTGATGGTTAAAATATTTGAATATTTCTCAAACAACTATTGACAATGTGTGCTGCGACTGCTGAAATTCGGGCTCATTCAACAAGCCGAACGGCACCCCCCAGGAGACCGACCATGGCCGCATCCCGTTTGATGCAAGGGCTCACCCTTGCCCTCACCCTGACCGCTGGCGCCGCGCAGGCCCAGCAAACCGTGACGATGTGGAGCCACTGGCCGGACGAGGCCTCCAAGCGTGGCTTCGTCGAGGGTCAGGTCAAGGCCTTCGAGGCGGCCACACCCTCGTGCAAGGTGAACCTGCAGTTCATCCAGAAGGCCGACCTCTACACCTCGGCCAAGACCGCGGTGCGCACCGGCCAGGCGCCGGACATCTTCTGGCTGGAGCCCGACGAGATTGCCTTCGCCAAGAGCGGCTATCTGGAGCCGCTGGACGGCCACATCGACCTGAATAACCTGGAAGACTGGGCACGCCGCTCGTGGACGCACAACGGCAAGGTCTACGCGCTGCCGCTGGAGGCCTACACCGTCGAGCTGTACTACAACCGCGATCTGCTGAAGAAGATCGGTGTCAACGCGCCGGCCAGCGCGCAGTTCAACCAGGCCGAGTTCACCGACATGGTGAAGCGCGCCACCGCCGCCGGAATCACGCCGCTGGCACAAGGCGTGGGTGACCGCCCCTACCCGGGCGCCTACTTCCTCGAGGAGGTCTTGCTGCGCAAGCTTGGCACCGACGACTACCTGTTGCTGATGACGGGCAAGCTGTCGTTCCAGGACCCGCGCGTGGTGGAGGCGCTGACCTGGGTCAAGCAGCTGGTCGACATGGGTGCCTATCCGAAGAGCTTTGCCACGCTGAAGCTCGGCGAATCGCACTACTACTTCCACACCAATCCGGGTGCGCTGATGTTCCCGATCGCAAGCTGGTACACCGGCCGCGCCTTCGTGTCGCCCGACAAGGGCGGCCAGCCGGCCGGTTTCCAGCTCGGCCTGATGAAGTACCCCGCGATGAATGGCGCCAAGTGCCCGGAGTGCAAGACCCTGGCCGTTGGCGGCAGCTATGTGATGTACGCCAAGAGCAAGAACAAGGAGTGCGCCGGCAAGCTGCTGAGCTCGTTCGCCAATGTCGATGCGGGCAATCGCTGGATGGAGGGCGTGCTGCTGCAGACCGGCATCAAGACCGACCCCTCGCGCATCAAGAGCATCTATGCGCCGTACTTCAAGGAGCTGCAGGAGCGCAGCGCCGGGGCCAAGTTCTTTATCGGCACGCCGCTGCAATACATGTCGGGCAAGTGCGCAGACACCTTCACCCAGGTGCTGAATCGCGCCTTCCCGGGCGGGCTGATGAGCGTGAATGACGCCGCAGTGCAGATGGACGCCGCCTGCAAGGCCAGCTGACATGACAGTTGCAGCACATACCGAACAAGGCGACCAACGCGACCGGCGCGGCCGCCTGGCGCGCTGGTTCGGCGCCTCGGGCGGCGACGCGCGCAGCGCGTCCTGGCCGACGATGATGGCCTTTCTGGCGCCGGCGCTGATCCTGTACGCGGCGCTCACCGCCTATCCGGTGGCGCGCACCTTCTACAACAGCTTCTTCGTCATCGGCGACATCAGCGAGTCCACCTTTGTCGGGTTGGACCACTTCAAGGCTGTGCTGCAGGACGCCACCTTCTGGGCGGCGGTGCGCAACACCGCCATCTGGTCGCTGATTGCACCGGTGCTGGATGTCTGCACCGGTCTGCTGCTGGCGTTGTGCCTGTATGCCGGCGTGCCCTATGCGCGCTTTCTGCGCGTGGCCTGGTTCACGCCGGTGCTGCTGTCGTATGTGGTGGTGGGCATTCTGTGGGTCTGGATCTACAACTACGACTGGGGCATCGTCAACGTCGCACTGCACTGGCTGGGGCTGGGCCACTGGGCGCAGGCCTGGCTCGGTGACCCGCGCTTTGCGCTGGGCGCGGTGATGATCACCCACACCTGGAAATGGGCCGGCTTCAATATGGTCGTGTGCCTGGCGGCGCTGCACTCGCTTCCCTCGGAGGTGCTGGAGGCCGCCGAGCTGGACAACTGCGGCTGGACGGCCAAGCTCTTCCACATCATCGTGCCGATGCTGAGGCCGACGCTGCTCAATCTGTACGTGCTGGCCTTCATCGGCAAGATGAAGGTGTTCGACCTGGTCTTCATCATGACCGAGGGCGGGCCGATGTGGGCCACCGAAACGGTCTCGACCTACGTCTACAAGCGCGCCTTCAACTGGAACACCTTCGACCTCGGCTACCCCTCGGCGATTGCCGTGGTCTGGTTCCTGGTGGTGATCGGCTTCGTGCTGTTCTTCAACCGCGTGTTCAAGCAAAAAGAACGGCTGGAATATTGACATGAAGCTGAAGAGTCCATCGCACTACCTGCGCCATGGCGGCCTGATGGCCATCATCGTGCTCTACACACTCTATTCGGCGCTGCCCTTCGTCTGGGTGGGAACGATGTCGGTGCGCACCACCGGCGAGATCAGCGCCCAGCACTTCGCCTGGCCCAGCGTCTGGCACTGGGAGAAGTTCCGTGTCGCCTGGGTTGACTCGCATTTCGCCAACTACTTCTGGAACAGCACCCTGGTGGTTGGGTCGGCCGTGCTGATCGTCACGCTGCTGGGCGCGGCGGCCGCGCACTGCCTGGCGCGCTACCAGTTCCGCGGCAACCGGCTGATCTACTTCATCCTGTTCAGCTCGATCGTGTTTCCGCCGCAGATCATCCTGATCTCGCTGTTCCAGGTGCTGGTCGAATACAACCTGTACAACTCGCTGATCGGCCTGACCCTGGTCTATGTCGGGTTGCAGCTGCCGCTGACGGTCTATCTGCTCGAAGGATTCTTCGCGCGCATTCCGCAGGACCTGTTCGACGCCGCCAAGATCGACGGCTATTCCGACTTCGCGATCTTCTGGCGCATCGTGCTGCCGGTTGGCATGCCGGCGCTGGCCACGACCGTGATCCTGAATTTCATCCAGCTGTGGAACGAGTTCCTGTTCGCCGTGGTGCTGATCAATGACGAGAAGTCCAGCACCCTGCCGATCGGCATACGCCGCTTCATGGGCGACTACTTCCAGGACATCGGAATGATCGCCACCGGCATGATGATCGCGGTCATTCCGGTCGTGATCGTCTATGCCTTCTTCTCGGAAAAGCTGATCCAGGGCATGACCGCAGGCGCCGTCAAGTAGCCCGGCAGCCGCCTCCAACAAACTCACCGGAGAATCCTCTTGGCCGTTGTTCGTCTCGCCGAAATCTGCAAGCGTTATGCCGGCGCCGCTGCGCCATCCGTCGACCATGTGTCCTTCACCGTGGCCGATGGCGAGTTCATGGTCCTGCTGGGCCCATCGGGCTGCGGCAAGTCCACCACCCTGCGCATGATCGCGGGCCTGGAATCCATCACCGAGGGAGAAATGAGTATCGACGGCCGCGTCGTCAACGAGGTGCCGGCGATGGACCGCGACATCGCGATGGTGTTCCAGTCCTACGCGCTGTATCCGCACATGACGGTGGCGGAGAACCTCGCCTTCGGTCTGAAGCGCCGCAAGGTCGAGGCCAGCGAGATTGCCTCCCGCGTGGACAAGGCGGCCGGCATTCTCGGGCTCAAGGAGCTGCTGCAGCGCAAGCCCTATGCCCTGTCGGGCGGGCAGCGACAGCGCGTCGCGCTGGGCCGGGCCATCGTACGCGAGCCCAAGGTGTTTCTTTTCGACGAGCCGCTGTCGAATCTGGATGCCGCGTTGCGCGTCAACACCCGCAATGAACTGGTGCGCCTGCACCACCGGCTGGCCGCGACGATGATCTACGTCACTCACGACCAGGTCGAGGCGATGACCATGGGCCAGCGCATCTGCGTGATGAACCAGGGCCGCGTGGCGCAGATCGGCAAGCCGCTGGACGTCTATCGCCAGCCGGCCGACGCCTTCGTGGCGCGCTTCCTGGGCAACCCGCCGATGAACCTGATGAAGGCGCGGGTGCTGGCGCAAGGCGGTGCGGCGTTTGCGCAGGTGGCGGGCGCGCAGCTGCCGCTGGCGCGCTGGTCGGCCGCGGCCTTGAGCGCCTGCCGGGGCGAGCTGCTGGTCGGCGTGCGCCCCGAGGAGTTGCGCCTGCTCGATGCCGGCAGCGGCGGTCCCAACACCCTGCGCGGCACGGTTTCCGCCGTCGAGCTGCTGGGAGCGGAAACGCTGATCGTGGTGGATCTGGACCAGGGCGCCGGCGAGGTCACCGCCCGCATGCACCGTGATGTGCAACTGGCGCTGGGCGACACCGCGACCCTGGGCTTCGATGCACAGGCGCTGTACCTGTTCGACGGACGCACCGAGAAGGCGATCCTCGCCGACCCGCCATGAGTACCACCGCTGCTTCCCGCGTGCTGCGTGTCGGGCTGATCGGTGCCGGCTGGGTGACGCAACACCATTTGGCCGGTTGGCAGCGCGAGGTCGGCCGCGCCCGCGTGGTGGCCGTGGCTGACCCCTCGGCCGCCCATGCGCAGGCCCGTGCGAGCGCGTTTGGCATTGACCGTGTCTATGCCGACGCCCGTGCAATGTTCGAGCAGGAAACGCTGGATGCGGTGGACATTGCCGCGCCGCGCGAAACCCATGCCGAGCTGGTGCGCCTGGCCGCCGCCCATGGTGTGCCCGCGCTGTGCCAGAAGCCGCTGGCCACCGACTTCGCCGCCGCCCGCCGCCTGGTCGATGAGGTGGCCACCATGCCCGGCATGCGCCTGATGGTGCACGAGAATTGGCGCTTCCGGCCCTACTACCGGCAGATCGCGCAGTGGCTGCAGGCGGGCCGCATCGGCGCCGTGCAGCAGGCGCAGATGACCCTGCTCAGCTCGGGCCTGATCGCCGATGCGCGCGGCCTCTTGCCGGCGCTGGAGCGCCAGCCCTTTGTCGCCGGCCTGGACCGTGCGCTGGTGATGGAGATCCTGATCCACCACATCGACACCCTGCGCTTCCTGCTCGGTGAAATGCGCGTCGTCCATGCGCGCACCGGCCGCAACAGCGCGGCCATGGCCGGCGAAGACCGCGCGGCACTGAGCTTCGAGACGGTGCAGGGCGCCAGCGTCTTCCTGCTGGCCAATCTGGGTGTGCACGGCGCCGCGCCGGCGCTGGCCGACGAGCTGACCTTGATCGGCCAGCACGGCACGATACGCCTGCTGGGCGACAGCTTGAGCCTGGCCGGCGAGGCGCCCGAGTGCCTGCGCTATGACATGGCCCAGTGCTACCTCGATTCGTACGCGGCCACCATCTCGCACTTCATCACGGCGCTGAACGAGGGCGCCCCGTTCGAGACGGCGCCCGAGGACAATCTGCGCACGCTGCGTCTCGTCGAAGACATTTACGCGCAAAATCCGGGCCCATGAACACGTCGCCATCCCCCCGCGAGACCAGCGCGCCCCAGGCCGAGGGCGGCACGGTCGAGCTTGAGGCCCAGGATATCGCCAAGGTGCTGGGCGAGGACATCATCTTCGGCCGGCTCCCCCCCGGCACACGCCTGGTGGAAGACCATCTGATCGCCCGCTTCGGTGCCACCCGCCACTACATCCGCCAGGCCCTGAACGAGCTGGAGCGCACCGGCATCGTCGTGCGCGAGAAGAACAAGGGCGTGGCCGTGCGCTCGCTGACGCCGGCCGAGGTGCGTCAGATCTATGAGGTGCGCGAGCTGCTGCAGCGCCATGCCGCGCTGCGCATCGCCTTGCCGGCGCCCAAGCGGGTGATCGAGGAGCTGGAGCGCCTCCACGACGAGTACGGCCGCCACCTGCGCGAGCGCCATTTCCGCGGCGTGCACGAGGTCAACGACCAGTTCCACCTGACCCTGTTCGCCTGCTGCGGCAATGGCTATCTGGTCGATTCGATCAAGCACTATATGTGGCTGAGCCTGCCGGTGCGCGCCAAGAAGACCGATGACATCGATCGTGCAATCGAGTCGGAACGCGACCACCAGATGATGATCCAGCTGCTCAAGGGCACCGACAGCTGGGCACTGGCGCAGCTCTGCGTCGAGCATGTGCAGCCGGCCAAGAACAGCTATCTGAAGGAAGTGGATGCGTTTGGGGCTTCGCGGGCGTACTGAGCGTAGTCAGTCGCCGAGGCTGAATGTCCAACCCCGACCCAAGAGCCCACTGGGCTCGCCACGCTGGCTGAATGTCCAACCCCAACCCAAGAGCCCACTGGGCTCTTGGGTTGGGGTTGGTCCCGCCGACAGGAATCGAACCTGTATCTGCCGCTTAGGAGGCGGCCGTTCTATCCATTGAACTACGGCGAGGCGGCGCGAATTCTCGCATGGACCGTGGCCGCTTTCCGCGCCGCCGGTCACATTGGGTCAATTCCACTTCCACTGCCAGATCAGATCCATCGAATTGTCGGTGCCTGATTGTGCCCGCAGGGTGAAGCGCTGGGCGATGCGGTAGATCAGCTGCCAGTTGCCGGTGGTGGAGTTGAGGCCGCGCTCGTAGCCGACGTACCAGCGACGTGACAGCTGCTTGCCCAGGCGGACGATGGTTTCGCGCACCTCGCCGTCGCTTTGCTTCAGCGAAAGCTCGTCCAGGCCCAGGCTTTGGACCAGTTTGCCGGCGGCGCCTTCGCCCTCGCCGGCCAGCAGGGCCAGGGCGGCGCGCTGGAGCAGGGCGGTGTCGGTGCGGCCCAGGCCGTCGGCGCCACGGCCCAGCACCAGCCAGGAGAGCTTCTCGGTCTCGCTCAGCTCGGGCTCGGAGAACAGGCGGATGCGCGGGTTGCGTGCGGTGCCGGTGACAGTCACGCCCACCCGGGTGTCGGTGTTCGGCCGGGTGGCGATCACGTCCAGGCGCGGGTTGTCCATCTGACCGCCGAAGATCACGTCGCCGCGTTCGATTTCGAGCTTCTGGCCGTAGGCGGCATAGGTGCCGTTCTCGGCCCGCACGGTGCCCTGCAGGGTCGGTTTGCCGGCCTGCTGACCGAGGCGCAGCTCGCCGCGCAGCAGGGTGTCAAGGCCGCGGCCGCGCAGGCGCAGCTGGCGGCCCAGATCAACGCCGAGATCCACGATGATCACGCGTTCGCGCTTGCTGCCATTGGCCGGGGCATCGGGCAGCGGCTGCTCGCTGCGCAGCACGATCACGTCATCGTCGAGGCTCGGGGCGTCGGAGCGGGTGAAGTCGATCATCCCCTCATCGACGGTGAACTTGCCGTTGAGCTTCAACTCGTTGGCCTTCAGTGCCAGCTGGGCCTGGCCGCTGGTGACAATGCGCCTGTCGACGCGCGCCAGCAGGGCGAACTTGGACGCGGTGACCGTCAGCTGGGCCTGCGGCGCGGCACCCAGCTCGGCATTGCCTTCCAGCTGCAGGGTGCCGGCGCCGGCCTTGGCGCGCAGGAAGTCCAGCTTGGCGGTGGCGCCATTGAGGCTCATCGCGAATTCGCCCTCGCGCACATCGACGCCCTGCAGCAGATTGCGCACGCTGATGTCGTGCCCGGTCGCCTGGCCGACGATCTCGGGCGCCCCGACCCTGCCTTTCAAGGTGATGCCGGCGCGCGTGGTGCCGGCCAGCCGCCAGCCGGCCGGTATCCAGCCGCCCCAGGTGCCGAGGTTGGCGACCTGGGCTTCCAGCACGCCCTCCAGCGGTGCGTCGGGCGCCGGCCACCAGGCCTGGGGCGAGGTGCGGCTGCTGATCGCGCCGCCGACCACGCCCAGATTGCTGCCGGCGATGGCCTGGGTGAAGTGCCAGACGCCGTTCTGCGCCAGCAGCGCCAGGCGCAGCTCGCTCAGGCCCAGGCTCTGCGGCCCGGCATCGTCGGTGACCTGCAGATCGCCCAGGCGGCGCAGCAGCTCGATGTCGATGTCCACCGTCGTGCCCATGCGCACATTGGCGCGGCCGCCCAGCAGCAGATTGCCGCCCCAGCCGAAGTCGGGCTGCCAGCGGGCCAGCAGCGGCGCCACAGCCAGCGGCTCCAACTCGGCCTGGGCCTCGATCAGGGCGCTCTCGCTGCTCATCCGCGGCGCCTGCCAGCGCAGCAGGCTCCAGCGCAGGCCGGCACCGGCAATCTCGATGCGGCCGGGCGGTGCCTGTGCCGCCAGCAGTTGACCGTCGCTACCCCAACTCAGCGTCAGGCCCAGCTCACGACCGCTGATCCACACCGGGGGAGGTTTGCCGCCGCCAAGGGGCGCGCCGGTGCCGCGCAGCTCCAGCTCCTGCAGCCGACCGTTCCACTCCAGGCACTGGGTGCGTGCGAGCCAGGCCGCCGGCGCCAGGGACAGCCCGCCCTGCAGCTTCAGCCCGGCGCGGCTGCCGGTGGCGGCATCGCCCAGCGAGGCCCCGGGCAGCAGTGCGTTGAGCCAGGGCGGCGCCTTCAGTCCGCTGCTCATGTCCAGGCTCAGCTGGTGCTGCTGCCAAGTGCCGCCGGCCAGCAGCGACAGCCGTTCGATGCGCGCGGTCGGCAGACTCAGATCACGCAGGTCCAGCTGCAGCTTGAGCGCGTCGCTTGCCTGGGTGCCCAGCGCAGCGTTCAGTTCGGCCTGGCCGATACGGCCGTTGCTGCCCAGCAGATTGCTTTGCAGGTTCTGCGCCTTGAGCTGGGTGCTGATGCTGAGCAGCGGCCAGCGGCCCTGCGCCGCGAGGCTGCCCTCCAGCATGCCGGACAGCGTAATCGCTGGCTGCCCGGCACGCCCGGGCAGCAAGGCCAGCAAGGGGGCCAGCCGGGACAGATCACCGGCCTGCACGGTGCCGGTCCAGCGCTCGGCGGCAGGCGCCGGCGGCAGCAGGCCGTTCAGGCTCAGCTGATTGCCGCCCGCCAACACCTTGGCCATCAGCGTCGCTTCGGCGCCGGATTGCAGCCGGGCTTCGCCGCTGACGGGCACGCCCATCAGCAGGCTGTCGCCCAGCTTCACACTGGCCTGGCCCCGCGGCCAGCCGGTCTGGGCGCCGAGCAGCAGATCGGCATCCAGGCTGGCGTTCAGCCGTTGCGCCGTGCGTTGCCAGGCCGATCCGGCCGGACCGGCCCACCACAGGCGCGGGTCGAACTCACTCAGCTGGGCCTGGCCCTGCACGCGCCAGGCCTTGCCCTGCCGGTCGAGGCTGGCCTGGGCGGTGGCACGCGCCGGACCGGCGCTGAGCTGGGCCTGCTTGATGCGTATCTGCTGCGGCGTGTAGACCGCATCGAGGCTCAGCTTGGCCTGTGCCTGAGCCATGGCCGTCGGCTTGGCCAACCATTGGCCCAGCAACTGGGCCTGGGCAGCGATCGTCGGTGCCTGCACGCCACCGCTGCCCTGCAGCTCCAGTGTGCCGTTCAGATTCAGTGCGGCCAGGCGCTTGTCCAGCTGGGCCGGCAGCAGCTGGCTGATGCGAGTGCTCAGGCGCCAGTCGTCTAGCTTGCCGCCGCCCTGGCCCTGCAGCCGCCCAGCGGGCGCGCCGGGCAGGCCCAGTTGCAGATCGAAGGCGCGCACGTTCACGCTTTGCGCTTGATTGGGCACCGCCTCCAGGTCCAGCGCAATGGCCTGCAGCGGCAGGCGTTGCTGATCCCAGCGGCCGGCATCGCTGTTACTCAAGTTCAGGCGCAAGGCGGCCGGCTGGTCCCAGCCCTTGCTGCTGAGCTGGGCCTCGCCGCTCAATGCGGTGCGCGGCCAGTCGCTGTTCAGGGCGGCCAGATTCAGGCCCCGGGTGCGGGCCTGCAGCTCGGCCAGCGGCCAGGCCGCGAAAGGCTGCAGGCGGGCGCTGGCCTGCAGGCTTTGCTGCGCGGCGCTGAGCTGGGCCTGCAGGGTCGGGCCGGCCAGCGGGCCCTGCAGCTCAAGCCGGGCCTGCCAGCGCTGGTCAGCCGCGCTGGTCAGCGGCTCCACTGCCAATCGAGCGTCGAGCTGCAGCTCGCCGCGGCTGGCCTGCACGGCTTTGCCGCTGAGCCGCAGGCTGTCCCACTCGACGCTGTTCAAGCTGATGCGATGCTCGGCGCCTGCCTTGGCGCCCAAATGGAGGGCGGCGTCCAGTTGGCGCAGCGGCTTGTCACCCAGGGCCGCAGTGTGAATCTCGCCAATGCGCAGCAGCTGCACCTCCAGCTCCAGCGGCAGCCACAGGTCGGCCGGCGCGCCGCTCTTGCTGCTGGCGGGCAGGGCGAGATCCAGCCGGTCGGCCTGAGCCTGGGCGATGCGTATCTTCAGCCACTGGCCGGTCAGTCCGGAGTATTCGAGTGTCAGGTCTTGCCAGCGCAGGCCGGTCAGCACCATGGGTTCGACGATGCCGGGCAAGGTCAGGGTCAGCCGGCGGGCGGAGAAGTCGCCCAGCAGGCTGCCCTCGGGCTGCTCGATCTGCAGGCCCGGTGCGCGTGCCAGCAGCCAGGCCGTGCCGGGCGCCGTGCGCAACCCCGCCAACAAGGCAAGCACGAGGCCTGCAAGCAAGGTGAGCAGCAGTGCCAGCACGATCAGCGCGCGCCTGCGTGCTCGCTTGGGGCGGAGTGTGGTGGCGGTACTCATCAGAAGGCAATGCCCACGCTGAAGTGCAGGCGCGGCTTGCTGCTCTTCTCGGGCCAGCCAAGATCGACACGCAACGGGCCCACCGGGCTGCGCCAGCGCAGGCCGAAGCCATAACCGAATACCGGCTTCAGCGCGGACCAGCTGTCGGCGGCCTGGCCGGCATCGAGGAACACGGCCGCCTGGTACTGGGGCAGGTCGCTGAAGATGGGCCTTGCCACCTCGACGCTGCCGGTCCAGACCATGCGCCCGCTTTGCAGCACGCCGGCCTGGCTCGGGCCCAGGCTGCGGTAGGCATAGCCGCGCACCGAGTCATCGCCGCCGGCGCGAAACAGCAGCGGGTCGGGCAGGCCGACCTCGTTCTTGGCAAACACCTGGCCCAGCTCCATGCGCGCATTGGCCAGCCATTGGCTTCCCAGCGGGCGGTACCAGCTGAGCTTGCCCCAGGCGCGCACAAAGGGGCCATTCTCGGCCACCGTGCTGCGGCTCAGACCGGTGCCGAGCTGGAGGGAGGCGGCCCAGCCCTCGGTCGGCAGCAGGGCGCTGTCCAGACGGCGCCAGGTCCAGTGGTAGTTGATCGAGCTGGCATCGGCGCTGACCACGCCGGACGGGCTCTGGCTGCGTCCATGCAGCGCCTCGAAGAAGTAGCTGCGGTCGTGAGTGGTTGTTTCCTGCAGCCGGCCGACGCGCAGACCATAACTGTCTTCGATCGTGTCATCCGTGTGCAGGCGCTGGGCGACCACCGACACCTGGTTGCGATAGAGGCTGGGGGTGGCGTGGGAGGGCAGATCGGCCTGGTAAAGGCGCTTCTGCTGGCCCAGTTCCAGCTTCTGCTTGGCCAGCAGGCTGAATCCCAGCGGCCGGCGATGCAGATGCTCCAGCGCCACGCGCGGCCCGGTATTGGCACTGTAGCCGATGCTGGTGGTGGCTTCCTGCAGCATGGCCTCGCGCACCCGCACCCGCACAGTGGCGGCCTGGGCCTGCTCGGGCGCTGTGTCCAGCTCGACGACGACGCTGTCGAACAGCCCGGCGCGTTGCAGCCGCTCCTGGAACTCGATCAAGGCCTTCTCGCTGTAGGCCTCGCCGGCATTGAAACCGGCCAGGCGTCGCACGCTGGAGTCTTCCTGACGCTCCAGGCCCTCGATCTGCAGCGCGCCCAGTCGGTACAACGGTCCGCTGTCGAGCAGCAGCTTGACATCGACCCGGTTGGCCTGCGCGTCCACCTGCGCCTGGGTGCTGACCCAGCGGGCCTGCGGATAGCCCTCGGCACGGGCCTGGGCCAGGCTCTCGTTCTTGGCCGCCGACCAGGGGCCCTGGGCGAAGGTCTTTCCCGAGGGCAGGGACCAGGCCTTGCGCAGCTTGTCCAGCAGGGCTTTCTGCGGACCGGGCTGGGTGGCGCTCTCGTCAAGCACACCGGTGACTTCATAGGCAACCCCGTCCACCCGCGCCGGCTCGCCGGTGTCCACATGCACCAGCACGCGCTCGGGCGCGCCCGGAGTGCGCGTCAAGGCCACCTTGGCGTTGAAGAAACCCTGGGTCTCGAGCAGGCTGCGCGCCTGTGCCGGTGCGGCCGCGCACAGGCGGTTGAGCTCGATCGCGCTGAGGGCCTCCGCCTGCGGCGCATTCTGGAAGCGCGACAGGTCCAGGTAGCTCAGCAGCAGCTGGCGCTGCTCGCTCGGTGCATCGACCTCGACGAAATAGGCTGCGCGGGCTGTCGGCAGCACGGCGCCGCCTGCCGCCTCCGCCGCGGCCTTCTGCCCCGGCAACCAGGCACAGCCGCCGCTCAGGCTCGCGAACACCAGCCCCAGTGCCAGCGCTGCGCGCCGCAGGCCTCCCCTCATTTGCTGAGCAGCCGCATCGCGCCTTCGAGCCCGGTCAGGCTGAGCGGAAACATGCGCTGGTTCATCAACTGCTGGATGATGGAAATGCTCTGCCGGTACTGCCACACGCCCTGCGGTTCGGGGTTGATCCAGGCGAACTTGGGGAACGCATTGGTGAGGCGCTGCAGCCATTCGGCGCCGGCCTCCTCGTTGTTGTATTCAACGCTGCCGCCGGGCTGCAGGATCTCGTAGGGGCTCATCGTCGCGTCGCCGATGAAGATCAGCTTGTAGTCCTTGTTGTACTTGCGGATCATGTCCCAGGTGGGCGTCTTCTCGCTGTAGCGGCGGCGGTTGTTCTTCCACATGAAGTCATAGACGCAGTTGTGGAAGTAATAGAACTCCAGGTGCTTGAACTCGGTCTTGGCGGCGCTGAACAATTCTTCGACGCGGTGGATGTGCTCATCCATCGTGCCACCCACGTCCATCAGCAGCAGCACCTTCACCTTGTTGTGGCGCTCGGGCACCATGCGGATGTCCAGCATGCCGGCGTTGGCGGCGGTCTTGTGGATGGTGTCGTCCAGGTCCAGTTCCAGGTCTGAACCCTCGCGGGCAAAGCGGCGCAGGCGGCGCAGCGCCACCTTGATATTGCGCGTGCCCAGCTCCAGGTTGTCGTCGTAGTCCTTGTAGGCCCGTTGGTCCCAGACCTTGACCGCGCTCTTGTTGCGGCTCTTCTCCTGGCCGATGCGTATGCCCTGCGGGTTGTAGCCATAGGCGCCGAAGGGGCTGGTGCCTCCGGTGCCAATCATCCGGTTGCCGCCCTCGTGGCGCTCTTTCTGCTCCTCGAAGCGCTTCTTCAGCGTTTCCATCAGCTCGTCCCAGCTCATCGCCTCGACGGCCGCCTTCTGCTCCGGGCTCAGCTCCAGCTCCAGATGCTTCTGCAGCCACTCCATCGGCAGCTCCTTGCTGAAGTCGGTGAGCAGCTCGACGCCCTTGAAGTAGGCCGAGAAGGCGCGGTCGAACTTGTCGAACAGCGCCTCGTCCTTGACCAGGGTAGTGCGGGCCAGGTAGTAGAAATCGTCGACCGAGGGGCCGATCACCTCGGCCTTCAGGGCTTCCAGAAGGGTCAGGAATTCCTTCACCGAAACCGGCAGCTTGGCGGCGCGCAGCGTGTAGAAGAAGTTGATCAGCATGGCAGGGGGCGGCAGGCGTTAGCGCTGGACAGCGGCCACAAGGGCCGATAAGGTAGGCATGGTGCCATAGCTGGCGCAAGCCATCCGATACCGCCTGAGCAAACGTCCCGACCGAATGACCACGCTGGAAGCCCTGTTCGTCGTGCTGGCCCTGTTCCAGGTGATTCTTGCCGTCAGCTGGGGCTTGTCGGCCTCGCTGCTGGGCCTGTCGCGCGCTGCCGGTCTACATTGGGCGGGTTCCTGCCTGTTCGTGCTGCTGAGCTTGTTGCTGTCCCTGGCTATGCCCTGGAGCCCGCTGGCGCCGGCACTGAATGTGGCGCTGACCAATATCAGCACCATGATCGCCTTCCTGAGCATGCGCCGTGGCGCCCATATCTTCCTGCGGCAGCCGCGGCGTGATGGCGAAATGGCCCTGCTGCTGGCCCTGGTGCTGTTGATCGGCCTGTGGGACCTGACGCTGGGCCTCGACGCCCGCGTGCGCGGCATGCTGATGTCGGGCCTGCTGTCCTGGACCGGCCTGCGCCTGAGCTTCAGCTCTGCGGCCAAGGTGCGCAGTGAGTTCGGCCTGGTGGCGGTCGGCTTGGTGACCGGCCCGATGTTCGCAGTGGCCCTGGTGTTCGGCCTGCGCTCCGCCTACCTTGCCCTGGGCCGCGTGCCCGAGTCGGGCGCGCAGCTGACCGCGCCGACCGAGCTCAATGTCTGGCTGATGCTGGCGTTCTTTGTGCTGTCGGCGCTGCTCAACCTGTCGCTCGGCTATATGGTGCTGCTGCGCCTGGTGCGCCGACTCAACCATGTGTCGCGTCACGACGCGCTGACCGGCCTGCTGAACCGCCGCGCGATGCAGGAGGCGCTGGACGCCGAATACTACCGCTGGCAGCGCAAGCAGGAGAGCTTTGCGCTGCTGCTGATCGATGTCGATCACTTCAAGAAGGTCAATGATCAGCATGGCCATGCGGTCGGTGACCTGGCCCTGTGCGCCGTGTCGCGCTGTCTGGCCGGTGCGGTGCGCAAGACCGATGTGCTGTCGCGCTTCGGTGGCGAGGAGTTCTGCGTGCTCCTGCGACTGACGGATGGTCCCGGCGCAATCGAGCTGGCCCAGCGCCTGAACCAGGCGGTGCGCGAGCAGCCGATGGTGGCCGGGGCGCTGAGCCTGCCGCTGACCGTCAGCATTGGCATCGCGGTGGCGCGCGAGGGTGTGCTGACCCGGGTCGAAAAACTGCTGCTCGGTGCCGACCGCGCGCTCTACCGGGCCAAGGCCGAGGGCCGCGACCGGCTGGCCGTGGCCTCGGTGGCCGAGATGTCCGACTCGGGCTTCTCGCCCATGGGCGTCTGAGGCCCGGCAGTCTGAATCAGGCCTTCTTACCGGTCTTTGCCGTCGCCTTGGCCAAGGTCGGATCGTTGTTCTTCAGCCAATCGAAGAACTCGCCGTACCAGACCTTGCTGTTGCGCGGCTTCAGTATCCAGTGGTTCTCGTCGGGGAACCAGACCAGGCGCGACTTGACGCGCATCGCCTTCAAGGTGTTGTAGTAGGCCAGGCCCTGGGCATCGGGCACGCGGTAGTCCATCGCGCCGTGTATCACCAAGGTCGGCGTCTTCATGTTCGCGGCATGGGCATGCGGGCTTTGCGAATGCACCTTGGCGATGTCGTTCCAGTACCAGGCGCCCAGCTCCTTGGCATGCCAGTCGTAGGCGTCATCGGCGAACATGCCGACCCAGTCGAAGCAGCCGGCGTGGCACACATAGGCCTGATAGCGGCCCGGCGCCACATGGCCATTCATCCAGGCCACCATGAAGCCGCCGTAGCTGCCGCCGGTGGCGAAGATGCGCTTCTTGTCGACCCAGGGCTTGCCCAGCAACCAGTCGGTGCCGGCCTCGACGTCCTGCAGTTCCAGCTCGCCCCAGCGCTGGGTGATCGAGTCCAGGAAGGCATAGCCGAAGCTGCTCGAGCCGTGGTAGTTGACGCAGGCCACGACATAGCCCTCGGCGGCGAACACCTGGTGATTCCAGCGGTAGTGCCAGCTGTCGCCGAAGGCGGTGTGCGGGCCGCCGTGAATCAGGTGCATCACCGGGTACCTCTTCTTGGGGTCGAAGCCGGGCGGATAGACCAGCCACATCTGCACTTCGTCGTCCTGGGCGCCCTTGAGGGTCACTTCCTCATGGCGCGAGAACTCGAATTCGGCGATCAGCTTGTCGTTGAAGGTCTCAATGCGCTGCGGCTTCTCTCCGGGCAGCAGGGCCAGCGCGCGGCCCGGGAACTGCACCGAGTCGCTGACCACGACGGTGGTGCCCGCGGCCTTGTCGAAGCTGTTCAGATTGCCGCCCTCGAAGACGATCTCCGCGCGGCGATCGGGCAGGTCAAAGCGCCACAAATGCTTGCGGCCCCGTTGCTCGGCGCCGAACAGAATGGCCTGGCCATCGTCTTCCCATTTCAGCGGTGCACTGACCTCATGGTCCCAGGTGGCCGAGACCACGCCCCAGTCGCCGCTGCTGCGCTCGACCACCGCCAGCTGCGAGGGCATGGTGTGCTTGATTGCCTGATGGCTGGCCGTGAAGGCCACATGGGTGCCCTCGGGGTTGTAGCGCGGCGTCTGCATATCCCATTCGGCGTGCAGGGCGAGCCGCTTGACCTTGCCGGTGCGGACCTCGACCTCGCTCAAACAATATCGGTTGTCCAACCGCTTCTCGGCTGCCGGGTCGTGGGCGAAGGCGATGCGTTTGCCGTCGGGCGAGATGTCGAAGGTCAGCGCATCGGGGCCGCCTCGCGTCAGCTCCAGGTCTTTGCCCTCGAACAGGTCGCTGACCTTGCCGCTGGCCACATCGACCACATGCAGGTGGACGACGCGGTCCATCGGCAGGTTGTGGTCCCAGAAGCGATAGACCGCCTCGCTGGTGACGTAAGCCGTTTCCTTGCGTTCCTTGAAGGCCTTGTGCTGCTTGGCCTGGGCCTTGTCTCCCTTCAGCTGGGGCCAGACCCAGCTCAGGAAGGCAATGCGCTTGCCATCAGGAAACCACTTGAACGCGAGCACGCCGGTGGCGACCTTGGCGACGCGGCGAGCCTCGCCGCCATCGGGGGCGATCACATAGAGCTGGGCCTCGTCGTCCTTGCTGCCCTCTTGCTCGCGCTTGGCGACGAAGGCTATTCTGTCGCCGCGCGGGCTCCACAGCGGCTGGCCGTCCCGGCTGTCAGGACTACCGGCCTGGGTCAGCGCGCGCGGCTTGCCGCCCAGCGTGGACAGCAGCCACAGCGCGCTGCTGGACTTGTTGTCCTCCATCGAATACCGGGTCAGCGAGCAGACGGCCTGGGCCCCGTCGGGCGACAGGCTGGGCGCACCGAGGCGCTCGATCTTCCATAGGTCTTCAACGCCGAAATTCTTCTTCTTGCGGGCCATGCGGTCTCCGTTGTCGTACTCGATGGGCGCTGTCCAGCAGCTCAGCGGCTGCGCTCCAGCTGCCAGGTCAGATGGGTCTTGACAGTGGGCCATTCGGCCGCGGTGATGCTGTAGACAGCCGTGTCGCGCAGCGTGCCATCACTGGCGCGCTGGTGGGCACGCAGGATGCCGTCCAGCTGCGCGCCCAGGCGTTCGATGGCGCGGCGGCTGGCGGTGTTGAAGCGGTGGGTGCGGAACTCGACGGCGATGCAGTCCAGCGTCTCGAACGCATGGGTCAGCAACATCCGCTTGCACTCGGTGTTCAGTGGCGTGCGCTGCACATCGCTGCGGTACCAGGTGGAGCCGATCTCGACGCGGCGGTGCGTGGCGTCGACATTCATGAAAGTCGTCATGCCGGCGATGCGGCCTGCGGCATCGAACACGGCGAACGGCAGCATCGAGCCGGCGGCATGCAGCTTCAGCCGCCGCGTGATCTCGGCCGCCATGCCTTCGGGGCTGGGGATGGCCGTGTACCAGAGCTGCCAGAGCTGGCCGTCATTGACCGCATCGATCAGGCCGGCCTCGTGCCCTGGGGAGAGCGGCTCAAGCCGCGCATGCCGACCATTCAGCGTCAGTGGTACGGTGATCGAAGGCAGTGTCATGAGGCCGCTACTTCTTGACCGACAACAGCCAGCGCGCGACGAAGCGCCCCAGGCCGCAGCCCACGACGATCAGCACCAGACCGACGATCTGCGGCACGCCATAGCCGGGGGTGCTGACGAAATCGAAGCCCAGCAGCACACCGAGTTGCCAGCCGGCCAGCGCGCCGATCACAAAGCCCAGCGCATCGGCCAGGCCTTCCTTGAGCATGGCGCCCGGGGCATTTTGATTGGCCATATCAGCGCCCGCCCGGCCGCCCGAAGGGCGCTGAACGCCCCCTTGGGGGGCAGAGAACGAAGTGAGCGTGGGGGTTTTTCATTTAGCGGTTGTGGCGTTGCATGAACACGAGTTTTTCGAACAGCGTCACGTCCTGCTCGTTCTTCAGCAGGGCGCCCAGCAGCGGGGGCAGGGCGACCTTGTCGTCCTTGCTCTGCAGCGCGTCGAGCGGAATGTCTTCGGCCACCAGCAGCTTCAGCCAGTCCAGCAGTTCGGAGGTCGAGGGCTTTTTCTTCAGGCCGGGCAGATTGCGCACGTCGTAGAAGGTTTTCAGCGCGGCGGCCAGCAGATCTTTCTTGATATCCGGGAAGTGCACATCGACGATGCTCTGCATCGTGGTCGCGTCCGGGAACTTGATGTAGTGGAAGAAGCAGCGCCGCAAAAAGGCGTCCGGCAGCTCCTTCTCGTTGTTCGAGGTGATGAAGACCAGCGGTCTGTGCGTTGCTCGCACCATTTCGCGGGTCTCGTAGACATAGAACTCCATGCGGTCGATCTCGCGCAGCAGATCGTTCGGGAACTCGATATCGGCCTTGTCGATCTCGTCGATCAGCAGCGCCACCGGCTGGTCGGCGGTGAAGGCCTGCCACAGCACACCCTTGGTAATGTAGTTGCGGATGTCCTTGACCTTTTCCGAGGTTTCGGCATCAGCAAGCTGGCTGTCGCGCAGCCGATTCACGGCGTCGTACTCGTACAGGCCCTGCTGGGCCTTGGTGGTGCTTTTGATATGCCACTGCAGCAGCGGCATGTCCAGCGCCTGGGCCACTTCCTCGGCCAGCATGGTCTTGCCGGTGCCGGGCTCGCCCTTGACGAGCAGCGGGCGCTTCAAGGTGATGGCGGCGTTGACGGCCAGCATCAAATCGGCGGTGGCCACGTAATTGTCGGAACCTTGAAATTTCATGAGCGGTGTCAAGTCCAGCGGTGTAGCGTTTCAGTATAAGGCGCGAGTCATGTTCGGGGCCGGTGGGGTTCTATAATGCCGGTTGGTGACAGATCAGACCCCCAGGACCATGAACAAACTGCTCCAAATAACATCCGCCCTGGCCTTGGCCCTTGGCGCATTGTCCGTGGCCCACGCGCAAGATGCGGTGGCCGGCAAAACCAAGGTGGCCATGTGCATTGGCTGCCACGGCATTCCGGCTTACCAGGCCAGCTTTCCCGAAGTGCACAAGGTGCCGATGATTGCGGGCCAGAACGCCAAGTACATCGTGGCTTCGCTGCAGGCCTACAACAAGGGCGAGCGCAAGCACCCGACGATGCGTGGTATCGCGCAGTCGATGAGCGAGCAGGACATGGCCGACGTCGCCGCGTTCTACGAGGCCCAGGGCAAGGGTGATGCCGCTCCCGAGTCCGCGCCTGCCGCTTCGGCCAAGGTGGCCGAGTTGCTGACCAAGGGGGCCTGCGCCTCCTGCCACGGCGCCAACTTCAGCAAGCCCATTGACGGCGCCTATCCCAAGATCGCCGGCCAGCATGGCGACTATCTCTATGTGGCGCTGAAGGCTTATCAGACCGAGAACAACGCCCTCGTTGGTCGTTCGAACGCCATCATGGCCGGCCAGGTGAAGCAGTTCAACCATACCGAGCTGAAGGCCATCGCCCAGTACCTGGCCTCGCTGCCGGGCGAAGTGAAGACGGTGCCGCAGTCGAAGTTCCGCTGACAGCACTGCGCTTGCGCAGCATCAGGCCGCCCCGCTCCGGGCGGCTTTTTTCATGGCTAGCGTGAATTTATCATTTGCCTCCTGCGCGACCAGGCTCATACTGGCTCGGGTTCGCTAGGTGGAAGGTGTGCAGGGCTCATGCTCAAGAAGATCGAAAGTCGCCAGCTTCAGCTGGGCATGTTCATCCAGAGCTTTGAAGGTTCCTGGCTGTCGCACCCGTTCTGGAAAACCAAGTTTCTGCTCCGTGACCCGGCCGATCTGGAGGCCATACGAAAGAGCGGCGTTGAGACCTGCTGGATCGACCTGGCCAAGGGCCTTGATGTGGTGGCTGCGCCTGCGGCGGCTGCGCCCTTGGCGGCCTCCCCAGCGCCCGCAGCAGCGCCCGAAACGCCGCTCGCCGCCGCACCCGCCTCCACGCGCAAGTCCCCAGCCGCCGCCGAGCCCAAGGCCTCGATGGGTTCCGAGTTGCAGCGGGCCGCCGGCGTCATCAACCGCTCGCGGCAGCAGGTGGTGGCGCTGTTCGGCGAGGCTCGCCTGGGGCGCTCTGTCAACTCGGAGCAATGCATGACCCTGGTCGAAGGCATTGCCGACTCGGTCAGCCGCAATGCCTCGGCTCTGATCAGCCTGGCTCGACTGAAGACCAAGGATGACTACACCTATATGCACTCGGTGGCGGTGTGCGCCCTGATGGTGTCGCTGGCGCGTCAGTTGAAATTGGACGAGCAGCAGGTGCGCGAGGCCGGCTTCGCCGGGTTGCTGCACGATATTGGCAAGATGGCCATGCCGTCCGAGGTACTGAACAAGCCCGGCTCGCTGACTGATGCCGAGTACAAGATCATGCAGTCGCATCCGGTGCGCGGCCATGAGTTGCTGAGCGGTGGCGGTCTGGCGATGCCCGGCGCGCTGGATGTGTGCCTGCACCATCACGAGAAGATGGATGGCAGCGGCTATCCGCACAAGCTGCCCGGCGAACAGATCAGCCTGCTGGCGCGCATGGGGGCGGTCTGTGACGTCTATGACGCCATCACCTCGACGCGGCCGTATAAGAGTGCCTGGGATCCGGCCGGATCGATCCAGCGCATGGCGCAGTGGAAGGGGCACTTCGACCCGGGAGTCTTCCAGGCCTTCGTCAGGAGCGTGGGCATCTATCCGGTCGGCTCACTGGTGCGCCTGCAGTCCGGCCGCCTGGCGGTGGTGGCCGAGCAGCATCCGAGTTCGCTGGTCACGCCGACGTTGAAGGTGTTCTTTTCGACCAAGTCGCAGATGCCCATTCCGCTGGAAACCCTGGATCTGGCCCAGCCGGGCTGCAGTGACCGCATCCTGGGCCGCGAATCGCCCACGCAATGGGGCTTCCAGAATCTGGATGAGCTCTGGCAGTAGCCGGGCCGGCGCAGCTGCGTTCAGGATAACCCCGAGACGTTTCTCCGGCGCCCGTGCCTACACTGCGCCACAGTTGCAGCCACACGGAGTTCCTGCCCATGAAATCTCTTTTCAAGCCCGGCATTGTCGGTGCCGCCGTCCTGCTCGCGCTCGGCATGGGTGCACAGGCGCAAACGCTGCGCTGGTCGTCCCAGGGCGACGCCCAGACCCTGGACCCGCACTCTCAGAACGAGAGTTCGACCAATATGATCAACGGTCAGGTCTATGAGCGCCTGACCTTGCGCGACAAGAATCTGATCATCGGCCCGGGCCTGGCCACCGAGTGGCAACAGGTGTCCCCGCTGCTGTGGCGCTTCAAGCTGAGGCCGAACGTGAAGTTCCACGATGGCACCGCCTTCACCGCCGATGACGTGGTGTACTCGATCAATCGCGCCAAGGAGCCGACCTCGCAGATCGCCGTCTATGCCAATGCGCTGGGCGCGCCGCGCAAGGTGGACGACCTCACCGTCGAGTTCGTGCTGTCTGCACCCAACCCGATCTTTCTCCAGCATCTGGACTCGATGTGGATGATGAGCAAGAGCTGGAGCGAGAAGAACCGCGTCACCAAGCCGCTGGACTTCAAGGCCAAGGAGGAGTCGTTCGCCGCCACCAATATGAACGGCACCGGCCCCTTCATGCTGGTCAGCCGCGCGCCTGGCATCAAGACCACCTACAAGCGCAATCCCAACTGGTGGGGCACGCCGCAGGGCAATGTGCAGGAGATTGTCTACACGCCGATCGGCAATGACGCCACCCGCCTGGCCGCGCTGGTCTCGGGCGAGCTGGACTTCGTGCTCGACCCGGCACCGCGTGACGTGCCCAAGCTGCGCAACACCGCCGGCGTGAAGCTGGTCGATGGCGTGGAGAACCGCATCGTCTTCATCGGCATGGACCAGGCCCGGGACAAGCTGCTGTACGGCAATGTGCCCGGCGACAAGAACCCGTTCAAGGACGTGCGGGTGCGCAAGGCGCTTTATCAGGCGGTCGATATCGAGACCATGCGCACCAAGCTGATGAATGGCCAGAGCGCACCGACCGGTGGCCTGACGCCTTCTCCCCTGGGTGCCTTCAACGACCCCGAGATCGAGAAGCGCCTGGCCTTCGACATGGCCGCCGCGCGCAAGCTGATGGCCGACGCCGGTTATGCAGATGGCTTCGAGGTGACGCTGGACTGCCCCAACAACCGCTACATCAACGATGAGGAGATCTGCCTGGCGCTGGCCTCGATGTGGGCCCAGCTCAAGGTCAAGGTCAAGGTGGCCGCACAGCAGCGCGTGACCTATTTTCCGAAGATCGAGAAGCTTGACACCAGCATGTACATGCTGGGTTGGGGTGGCGCCATCACCGATGCCGAGACCACCTTCACGCCGGTGCTGCGCAACCGCGGCGAGAAGGGTGTGGGCTCCTACAACTATGGCAACTCGAAGAACGACAAGTTCGATGCGCTGGCCGCACAGTCCAGCGTCGAGCCCGATCCGAAGAAGCGCGAAGAGCTGATTCGTGCGGCGCTGCGCGAGTACAAGGACCAGGTCCATGTGATCCCGCTGCACCGTCAGGTGATCCCCTGGGCCACGCGCAGCAATCTCACGGTGGTGCACCGCCCGGACAACTGGTTCGAGGTGTCCTGGGTGACGATTGGCAAGTAAGCCGGGGTTCGACTGAAAAGGGGGCGGCCTGCGGGCCGCCTTTGCCTTTGCGCTATGCCTCTTCGAGCTGCGCCGGGGCCGCCTGCACAGGCACCACCTGGGGCAACTTCAGGTAGAAGCTACAGCCCTCGCCAGGCTGGCTCTTCACTGTGATGCTGCCGCCCAGCAGATCGGTCACCAGGTTGTAGACAATGTTCAGGCCTAGGCCGCTGCCGCCCTGGCCCAGCTTGGTGGTGAAGAAGGGATCGAAGATCCGCTCCAGGTGCTCGACCGGTATGCCGCGGCCGTTGTCGCGCACCTCCAGCTCCACCACGTTTGGCGTGGTCACGCGGGCAGAGATCGTCACCGTGCCCTTGAACTTGGCGTCGAAGGCGTGGATGAAGGCGTTGTTGATCAGGTTGCTCAAGACCTGACCCAGGGGTCCGGGGAAGCTGTCCATGATGATCTTGGGCGGAATCTGGCACAGCACCTGATGGCCGTAGCGGCGTATCGTCGGCCCCATTGTCAGCACGATTTCGGCCACCATCTCGTCGAGCGCAAACATGCGTCGGTTGACGCTGGTCTGGTCCACCGCCACCTGTTTGAAGCTGGCCACCAGCTCGGAGGCGCGGCTGAGGTTCTTCATCAGGATGTCGGTGCCGGTGCGGGTGTTGCTGATGAAGTTGTCGAGCACCGATCGGCGCAGGCCCTTCTCGACGCCCTCAGCCAGTTCCTTGCCATGGTGCTGCAGGGTCGAGGCGATCATCACCGCATTGCCGATCGGCGTATTCAACTCGTGGGCGATGCCGGCGACCAGTGAGCCCAGCGCCGCCATCTTCTCGGTGCGTATCAGCTCGCTCTGGGCGAGCTGCAGGTTCTCCAGCGCCGCCGTCAGGTCCTTGTTGGCCGTCTCCAGCGCCTGGGTGCGCTCCTGGACGCGCTGCTCCAGCCGCGTGTTGAGCTTGAGCACCTCCTGCTCGTTGTGGCGCACCTGCGTGATGTCTTCCAGCACCAGGATGATCAACGTCTCGCGGCCCAGGTCGACCAGCTGGCCCGAGATGTCGCACAGGATGGCGCGTTGCTGGTGGCCACAGTGCAGCCAGGCCTCGTAACCGCGCACCTCGCCGTTGTGTTCGATGATGTCCAGCACGGCCTGCTGGTCGGCCGGGTCCCGCCACAGCGCCAGCCCCTGGCCCTTGTGCTCGGGGCTCAGCATCTGCGCACGCGTGGCCGTGAACTGCCGCTCCCAGGCCTCGTTGACGTCCACCACCGCATAGCCCTGCTCCTTGCGCAGCACCGTCATGGCCACCGGCGAGGCCTGGAAGATGGCGGTGAACTTCGCCTCGGTGGAGCGCAGCGCCTGCTCGGCGCGCAGTCTGTCATTGAGCTCCTGCTGCAATTCGGCGTTCTTCACATCCCGGTCGGCGATCAACCGTGCCAGCTCCTGGCGCATCAGCTCCAGGCTCCGCGCCAGCTTGCCGATCTCGTCCTCGCGTTCCCAGGTCACCGGCTCACGCAGTTCCCCATTGGCCAGGCGCTCGGTGGCGCGCCGCAGCGCGTGCACCGGCCGCATGATGCGGCGCTCGAACAGCAGCAGGATCAGCAGGAAGGAGATGCCCACCTGGCCCAGCAGTGCTGCGCCCAGCTTGAGCAGGTCGGTGCGAAGCTCCTGGTCGACGCGCTCGGTGCTCAGTTCCACCGTCACCAGCCCGATCGCGCGGTTCTCCAGAATGATGGAGCGCTCGTCCTTCAGTACGGTGCCGCTGCGGCGATCCATCACCTCGCTGTGCACGAAGCGGTTGCGGGATTCGTCCTCCACCGTCACCCGCACCACCTCGGGGTTGCGCATCACCGCCTGCACGAAGCGGCTGGCAACCTCCTTGTCGACATTCCACAGCGGCACCACCAGCGCACGCGACAGCATGTCGGTGTACTGCGACATCGGCACGCGCACGCGCAGGTTGACCTCGCGCTCGTAGCGGTCCACCAGCAGAAAACGGCCCAGCAGCAGCACCGGCAACAGAATGCCCAAGGCCACCCCGAGAATCAGGATCTGTCTGAGAGAAAGTTTGCCCAATGGACGCCTTGAGAGATGAGGCCTGCGGCAGGGCCTGAAGCCTGACAAGGGCGCTGGCTGCGCCACAACCGCCTGTTGTTCTTATTTGGTCTGCTTGCGCCAGAGCTGGATATTCGTCTCCACCAACTTGGCCATCACATTCTGCTTGGAGAACTTGTACATCGCCTTGGCCAGCCGGCCGCGCATATCACCAGTATTGCATGGCGACTTGTGTGCGATCGTCAAGTAAAGATTTTCATTGGTCACGGCCGGGTTGATTGTCTTCAGTCCGACTATGCCCAGCTTGGCCGCGTAGGCCATGCCCGGGTCTTCTTCATAGATCAGGTAGTTGGACCGCGACTTCTCCAGCATGCGCAGCGCCTGCTCCAGGCTGGGCACCGTCGAGATCCTCAGAGACTCCTTGGCATAGCGGTCGAACTCCTCGCCAAAGCTGTTGTTGATCACCGTAACGCCCTGCAGGCCGACCAGATCACTCCACTTGCGGTACTTCAGATTGGCGTCGGCGCGGGTCCAGATCACCGTGCGCGTTTCCTTGAAGGCCGGATACATATAGTCCATGTAGTCCAGCCGGGGCAGCGTGTAGAAGGCGCCAGCGATCAGGTCGATGCGGCCCAGCTTGGCCTCCTCCTGCACACGGGCCCAGGAGCCGCCGTACCGCACCTCGACCGGTATGCCCAGCTCCTTGGACAGCAGTTGCATCAGATCGGCATTGGCGCCGATCAGCTTGGTCTCGTCCTCGGGGTCGCGCCACAGAAATGGCGGGTACTCCGGATTGCCGGTGGCCTGCAGCCGGGTACAGCTCTCGTTGGCGCTGGCGCTGGCGCTGGCGGACAGGCCCAGGGCAGCGCAGAGGCTCAGGAGTCGCAGGCCTGCAAGACATGGGGTTTTGCTGATGTGCATGGGTGTCCAGCCTGATTGACCAGGAGCGGGTGCCGTCAGAACTGAGGTCGGCGGCCCGATGGCAGATGCTAAATATGAAACCGATAGGCAGTGTGCAGCGGCGCGCCTACCCTGACAAGTCCGACAAGCGTGGATGAATAGGCGGAACGCCTGGTTGTTATCGGTTGGACTCGAGTGGCGAGAAAAATTGTAGAGTTATCTACTTCAGGTAGTAATATATACATATGAACTGTCTGATGCTTGTGATCTCCCTGCCGACCGAGAACGCCACCGCACGCATGCGCTGCTGGCGGTCGCTGAAGGCTTGCGGTGCGGCCGTGCTGCGAGACGGGGTCTACCTGATGCCGGACCAGCCGGTGCATGCCGCGACCTTGGCCGCCATTGCCGAGGATCTGCGCAACAGCGGCGGCACGGCCTATCAGCTGGCGGCGCAGTCTGCCGAGGACGACTTCGGCCCCTTGTTCGATCGCAGCGCCGAGTTCGGCACGCTGCTGGCCGAGGTGGCCGCCGGCCGTGCCGCGCAGGACGCCGGCGCGGGGGCCGAGGCGCGCAAGCTGGCCCGCAAGCTGCGCAGGAGCTTCGAGCAACTGGTGCTGATCGACTTTTTTCCCGGCGAGGCCCAGCGCCAGGCCGCCGCCGCGCTGCAGGAGCTGGAGCAACTGCTGTCACCCGACGAACCGCGGTCGGTGATGCAGGCGATTGCCCGGCTCGATGTCCGCCAGTACCTGGGCCGCACCTGGGCCACCCGGCACCGGCCCTGGGTGGACCGGCTGGCCAGCGCCTGGCTGATACGCCGCCACATCGACCCCAAGGCCCGCTTTCTCTGGCTGGAGACGCCGGCCGATTGCCCGCCAGACGCCCTGGGTTTTGATTTCGATGGCGCCACCTTCACCCATGTCGGCGCCCGCGTGACCTTCGAAACCCTGCTGGTCAGCTTCGGCCTGGAGACACCGGCCTTGCTGCGCCTGGGCCTGCTGGTGCACAGCCTGGACGCCGGTGGCGTGCAGCCGCCCGAGGCCCCGGGCATCGAGCGCGTGCTGGCCGGCATGCGCGAAGCCGTGACCGACGACGACCAGTTGCTGCTGCTGGCCGGCGGCGTGTTCGATGGCCTGATGGCCTCATTTCTCCAGGAGCCCAAGGCATGAGCGGGAATACAGCGACACCTGTGAGCAGACCCGAGGCGGTCTCGTTCTGGCAAGCCTTCGCCTTCTGGCTGAAACTCGGCTTCGTCAGTTTCGGCGGCCCGGCCGGACAGATCGCCATCATGCATACCGAGCTGGTGGAGCGGCGGCGCTGGATCAGCGAAAAGCGCTTCCTGCATGCCCTCAACTACTGCATGGTGCTGCCCGGCCCCGAGGCCCAACAACTGGCCACCTATATCGGCTGGCTGATGCACCGCACGCGCGGCGCCCTGGTGGCCGGTGGGCTGTTCGTACTGCCCTCCCTGTTCATCCTGGTGGCGCTGTCCTGGATTTATATCGCCTACGGTCAGCTGCCGGTGGTGGCCGGCCTGTTCTACGGCATCAAGCCCGCGGTGACGGCCCTGGTGCTGCATGCGGCGCACCGCATCGGCACGCGCGCGCTGAAGAACGGCTGGCTGTGGGCCATCGCCGCTGGCGCGTTTGTCGCCATCTTTGCGCTGGACCTGCCGTTCCCGCTGATCGTGCTGGCGGCGGCGCTGATCGGCCACTTCGGCGGGCGCTTCGCGTCCCAGGTCTTCGTCGTTGGGGGTGGCCATGGCTCGGTGCAGAAGAGCTATGGCCCGGCGCTGATCGATGACGACACGCCGACGCCTGCGCACGCCCTGTTCACGCGTGCCCGGCTGGCCAGGGTGCTGATCGTGGGCCTTAGCCTGTGGGCGGCGGTGATGGCGCTGCTGCTGGCCACTTGGGGCTGGCAGGGCACGCTGACGCAGATGGGCTGGTTCTTCACCAAGGCCGCGCTGCTGACCTTTGGCGGCGCCTATGCGGTGCTGCCCTATGTCTACCAGGGCGCGGTGGAGCAGTATCAATGGCTCAGCGCGACACAGATGATCGACGGCCTGGCGCTGGGCGAGACCACGCCCGGCCCCCTGATCATGGTGGTGGCCTTCGTCGGCTTCGTCGGCGGCTGGGTCAAGCAGGTGTTCGGCCCCGACGCGCTGTTCCTGGCCGGCGCCGCTGCCGCCACGGTGGTGACCTTCTTCACCTTCCTGCCGTCCTTCGTATTCATCCTCGCCGGCGGCCCCTTGATCGAGACCACGCATGGGAATTTGAAATTCACCGCGCCGCTGACGGCGATCACCGCGGCCGTGGTCGGCGTGATCCTGAACCTGGCGCTGTTCTTCGCTTACCACGTGCTGTGGCCGCAGGGCTATGCCGGCCGCTTCGACTGGCCCTCGGCGCTGATCGCACTGGGTGCCCTGCTGGCCCTGTTCCGCTTCAAGCTGGGCGTGCCGAGCCTGCTGGCGGGCTGCGCGGCGGTCGGCCTGGCCTTCACCCTGTTGTCACCTACCTGAGGAAATCGAATGAACACCCCCGACATTCAAACTCTGAGCGAAACCAGCCTCGGCGCCGCGCCGCAGGAGATGGTCCCGGCCATGGCGCTGGCCTTGAGCACGGGCTTCGGCAGCGTGGCGCGCTGGCGCGAGCAGTATGCGGCCATGGGCGCGGCGGCGGGCACATCGGCCGGCTGGACCCTGCTCAGCTTTGTGCCTGACCAGGGGCGACTGGTCAACCAATCGATCGCCCTCGGGGATGATGTGCCGCAGGGCAGCCTGCCGGTGCTGGCGCTGCACGCCACCGGGCCGGCAGAGCTGGACCGCATCGCCTGGCCCCAGGTCTATGAGCGCTACCAGCAGGCGGTGCACGCCAGCAGCGACGCCTTTGCCGCCGACCGCAGCGCGGTGGGCAGGGCGTTGCTGCTCGATGTGCGCCGTGCCGGTGTGTTCGAGCAGGCACAGACCCTGCTGCCCGGCGCCCGTTGGCAAGACCCGGCCCTGATCGACCAATGGGCGGCCGAGCTGCCGGCCGGCCGCGAGGTGCTGGTGTATTGCGTCTACGGCCATGAGGTCGGCCGCTCGTCTGCGATGCGGCTGCGCGCTCTGGGCTTCGACGCGCGCTTTCTGCCTGGCGGCATCGACGCCTGGCAGCGGGACGGCCTGACGGTGCAGTACAAGGCGACGTCCGGCGGCAACTGACGGCCGGGCCATGCTGGCCCTTCGTCAGCGCGAGCCGGGGTCGGTGCCAGCGGCCCGCGGCGGCAACAGCCGCTGCACCAGCGGATGCGAGACCTTCTTCTCGGTGCCGATAGCGAAATACTGTTCCTCCACGCCGTCGCAGTGGCCGACGCGCTGCACGTCGTAGCGGTGCACCAGCTCGTCATGCACCAGCTCGGCGGCCGGGAACACGCCCATGCCGCTGGCGCCGAAGGTCTTGAGCAGGGCGCTGTCCTCGAACTCGCCGACCACGCGCGGCCGCACGCCCAGGCGCTCGAACCATTGATCGATGCGGCCACGAACGGCGACGTGCGCCGTGGGCAGCAGCACGGGCACCTTGGCCAGAGATTGCGGGAAGCCCTTGGAGGCGGCCTCGAACAGGCTGGGGCAGGCATACCAGCCCAGGGCGGACGCGCCAAGCTTGTGGCCGTAAACCTTCAGGTTCGGATGGGCCGGCACGGGTCGGTCGGCCAGCACCACGTCGAGCCGGTGCAGGGCCAGGTCTGCCAGCAGGGCGGCAAACTCGGCCTCATGACACAGCAGACGCAGCCGGGGCTCGTGCATCACGGGCTGCATCAGGTGCCGTATGACCAGCTTTGGCAGACCGTCCGAAATGCCCACGGTCAGTCGCACCGAGGGTGAGCTGACTGCATCGCGCACCAAGCCAGGCAGTTGCTCGCCGAGCTGGAAGATCAGTTCGGCCTGACGCATGGCCGCCTTGCCCGCCTCCGTCAGCACCAGGCCCCGGCCTGCGGGCTTGAGCAGGCTGTGGCCCAGCGAGCGCTCCAGTTCCCGCACCTGGGTGCTGACGGTCTGCACCGCCATGCCCAGGCGCTCGGCCGCGCGTGAGATGCCGCCCTCATGGGCAACGACCCAGAAGTAGTACAGATGTCGGTAGCTGAAGTCCAAGCTCATATTCCGCTTTTTAGGAAGTGTTGTTCGTCAATTGTCTGCTTTTTCAGTTGGTTCATGAGGTCTATCGTCCGCTCACCGTTCAAGCCAAGGAGTGTGGTCATGCAAGTGCTTTTCGAATCCCGCGATCGCGAAGGTCTGGAGCTGCGTGAGCTGGTGCACCGACGTGTGCAGTTCTCAATGCGCCGGCTGACGTGGCTGGTGTCGCGGGCGCGCGTGCAACTGGTCGATGTCAATGGGCCTCGTGGCGGGGTGGACAAGCGCTGCCAGATCGAACTGCTCACCGGAGCCTCGGCCCCCCTGGTGCTCAGCGCGGTCGACAAGGACTGGCGCAGCGCCCTGGACCGGGTGCTGTCGCGTGCCGTGCACCTGCTGACCCGGCTGTGGCGCCGCCAACGCGAGCACCGCCGCGTCCGCTCGCTGCCCGAACCTTCCGGCGACTGACTCCCCCGACGCCTCATCAAGGAGAACCCTCTCATGCGCAGCTACATCCGCAACAGTCCTCAAGCCGCCGCCCGCATCGTCGCGCTGGCGCTGATCGCCGACGAACACCTGGGCAAGGTCGAACTCGATGTGCTCGACCATCTCGACGCCCCCGGCCGGCTGGGCCTTGCGCCCAGCGAGCTGCATGGCGTTGTGCACGCCCTGTGTGAAGACCTGCTCTTCACCGCCCACCTGAGCTGGGCCGATGCCTGTCGCATCGATCCGCGCACTCTGTCGACCCTGCTCGCGGAGGTCGACGACCCGGCGCTGCGCCTGACAGTGCTGCAGCTGTGCGTGGCCGTGGTCGAGGCGGATGCCCATGTGTCGGACGGCGAGTCCATCGTGCTGGTGGCCGCGGTCGAGCAGTGGGGCCTGCAGCACGCCATGTTCGAGGCCGCCGCAGCGCCCGTCCCGCATTGAGGACCAGGGCTTCGCGCCCGCCAATGCCACCCAGTTCCACCCCTGCTCGCCGGAGACTCAAGCCTTGGATCCCCTGATTGCCCTTCTTCACACGCCGTTTCTGGGCCAATCCGTCTGGCTGTGGCTGACCTTTGCCGCCATCGTCATGGCGCTGCTGGCCTTCGATCTGGGGGTGCTGCACCGGGACGACCGGCCCATCGGCATTCGCGAGAGCCTGTGGCTGTCGGCCGGCTACATCGGCGTGGCCCTGCTGTTCGGGCTGGGTCTGTGGGCGCACCTGGGCGCAGAGCGCGGGCTGGAGTATTTCACCGGTTTCGTGATCGAGAAGTCGTTGTCCATGGACAACGTGTTCGTGATCGCGCTGATCTTCAGCTACTTCGCCGTGCCGCGCGAGTTCCAGCACCGCGTGCTGTTCTGGGGCATCCTGGGCGTGATCGTGCTGCGCGCGTTGATGATTGGCCTGGGCGCGACCCTCGTGTCGGAGTTCAGCTGGGTGCTGTACCTGTTCGGCGCCTTCCTGGTGCTCACCGGCCTGAAAATGCTCTGGATGGCCGACCACCGGCCTGACCTGGAGCGCAATCCGCTGCTGCGCCTGCTGCGCAAGGTCTTGCGCGTCACGCCCACGCTGCATGGCAATGCCTTTGTGGTGCGCCGGCCCCATCCGGTCACCGGCCGGCCCGTGCTCTGGGCCACGCCCCTGCTGCTGGCGCTGTGCATGGTGGAGTTTGCCGACCTGATCTTTGCCGTCGACTCGGTGCCGGCGATCTTTGCCATCACCACCGACCCCTTCATCGTCTACACCAGCAATATCTTCGCCATCCTCGGCCTGCGTGCGCTGTACTTCGCGCTGGCGGCCATGATCCATCGCTTCAAGTACCTGAAGTACGCACTGGCGCTGGTGCTGGTGTTCATCGGCTCGAAGATCTTCCTGGTCGGCTTCATCGGCAAGATCCCGGCCTCGGTGAGCCTGGGCGGCACGGCGCTGCTGATCGCGGGTGGCGTGATCTTCTCGCTGTGGAAGACACGGGCCGAGCCGACGCTTCCGGTCAAGCCGATCAATCCTGTCTGATGGGGCCCCATTGATGCAAAGCCTGCTCGACCCCGCGATCCTGTTCTTCGTCTTCGGCCTGCTGGCCGGTCTGGTGAAATCGAATCTCGAGATTCCCGCGCCGATCTCGCGCTTCCTGTCGCTCTACCTGCTGATGGCCCTGGGCCTGAAAGGCGGCTTCGCGCTGGCCAAGTCGGGGCTGACGCCCGAGGTGCTGATCAGCCTGGCCTGCGCCCTCGTCATGGCGGTGGTGGTGCCGGCTCTGGGCTATCTGCTGCTGCGCCGCTTCCTGTCGGGCTTTGACGCCGCGGCCATCGCCGCCACCTATGGCTCGGTCAGCGCCGTGACCTTCATCACCGCCGTGCAGTACCTGGACACCCATGGCATTGCCTTCGGCGGCCACATGGCGGCGGCAATGGCGCTGATGGAGTCGCCGGCCATCCTGATGGCGGTGCTGCTGTCGAACCTGGTGCGCCAGCGCCAGGCCGCCAGTGCGCCGGCCGTGGCCCGGGCGCCCGTCGCCCAACCCGGTGGCGTGTCGATGGGCAAGGTGCTGCATGAGTCCTTCACCGACGGCGCCCAGCTGCTGCTGCTCGGTGCCATGGCGGTGGGCATTCTGACCGGCGAAGCGGGGCAGAGCGCGATGCAACCGTTCTCGGTCGACCTGTTCAAGGGCATGCTGGCCTTCTTCCTGCTCGACATGGGCCTGATGGCCTCGCGCAACCTCGGGCAGCTGCGCGGCAAGTCGCCCTGGCTGCTGGCCTATGCCCTGGGTGCGCCGCTGGTGCATGCGGGGCTTGCCCTGGCGCTGGCCTGGGCGGTCGGCATGAGCGCGGGCAACGGCGCGCTGCTGGTGGTGTTGTCCGCCAGCGCCTCCTACATCGCCGTGCCGGCGGTGGTGCGCCAGGCCATACCCGAGGCCCAGCCCTCCCTGTATTTCGGCATGTCGCTGGGGCTGACGTTCCCGTTCAACATCCTCGTCGGCATTCCTCTGTATGTGAGCGTCGCCGGGCGCGTGCTGGGGTGAGCGCGGCGCGGCTGGGACCGCAGGCAGCCCGGGCGGCTAGCGGCCCAGCGCGACGCCCAGCCCGCGCGCCGCCGCCAGCAGTTCGTGGTCGGCGGGCACCGGCCGGCTGCAGCCGGCGACGGCTTCCAGCGGCACGCTGACGATCTCGGCCCCAGCGAGCGCCACCATGCAGCCCCATTCGCGGCGGAGCACTCTTTGCGCCGCGGCATAGCCAAAGCGGGTGGCCAGCACGCGGTCGAAGGGCGTGGGTGAGCCGCCGCGCTGCACATGGCCCAGCAGGGTGGAGCGCACCTCGCTCGTGAGCAGCGGCTGCAATTGCTGCGCCAGCATCGCGCCGACCCCGCCCAGGCGCAACGGGTCCGGGCTGTCGGCCAGGGTGTGCGCCACCGTCAGGCCACCGCCCTGCGCCTTGGCACCCTCGGCGATGCAGATCAAGGTGTAGCCCTGGCCGGACTCACGCTGGCGGCAGACCTCGGCCACTGCTTCCAGCCGGTAGGGCAACTCGGGCAGCAGGATGACCTGGGCGCCACCGGCCAGGCCGCCCTCCAGCGCGATCCAGCCCGCATAGCGGCCCATGGTCTCGACAATCATCACCCGGCCGTGGCTGCGTGCGGTGGTGTCCAGCCGGTCCAGCGCCTCGGCCACCACGGCGACGGCGCTGTCGAAACCGAAGCTGCGTTCGTTGTGGCAGATGTCGTTGTCTATGGTCTTGGGCACGCCCACCACCGGCAGGCCCAGCGCGGCGAAGCGTTGGGCAATGGTCATCGTGCCGTCGCCGCCGATGGCCACCAGCGCATCCAGCCCCAGCTCGCGCACATAGGCCATTGCCTGGGCAGACACATCGGCGCCGCCCGCACCGAAATAGTGAAAGGGGTCGCAGCGGTTGTGCGTGCCCAGCATCGTGCCGCCCAGGGCCAGGATGCCGGCCACGGCCGCTTCGTCCAGCGGGACCACCTCCTGGGTCAGCAGACCCAGAAAACCGCGCCGGATGCCGGTAACCCGGGCCGCGCCCTGGTTCAGCAGCGCCAGGGTCACGGCGCGTATCACCGCGTTGAGGCCGGGGCAGTCGCCGCCGCCGGTGAGGATGCCAATGTGCATGGAGGCTTTCGGGAATTTTGATCGAGAGGGGTTCCTGCCCAGCCGGCCTCGGCGCCGAGTCCCGGCGTCGCGCCCGGCCGATTGTTGGCATGGGCGTCGATCTTGGCAAGTGGGCACCAGGATCCGACCCGGCTACCGGGCGGGCGGCTGCTCGCCGTACCAGGCCTGCCAGGTCTGCACCTGCACCCGCTCGCCATGGGCGTGGCGGCGCAGCAGCGCCTGCATCTGGTCCGGGCGCAGCGGGCGCGACAGGCCGAAGCCCTGGAACGCGTCGCAGCCCATCTCGACCAGGCACAGGCGGTCGGCCTCGGTCTCGACGCCCTCGGCGACCACCTGCATGTGCATCGCATGGGCGACGCGGATGATGGAGTCCACCAGCAGCCGGCCGTCCGGGCTGTCCGCCAGGCTGTTGACGAACAGCCGGTCTATCTTCAGCTTGCGGCAGCGCATGCGGCGCAGATAGGCCAGCGAGCTGTAGCCGGTGCCGAAGTCGTCGATGGCCAGCACATAGCCCAGGCTCAGCAGGGTCATGACGATGGAGTCGGGCTTGTCCAGGTCCTCGAACACCGAGGACTCGGTCAACTCGAACTCCAGCGTGGCCGGGCCCAGGCCCAGCTCCAGCAGGGCCTGCAGGAACTGCTCGCGGTGGTGCGCCCGCCGGCACTGGCGCGAAGACAGATTCAGCGCCACCGGCGGGCAGCTCAGCCCGGCCGCATGGCAGGCGTCGATGTCGCGCCGCAGCACGCGCAGCGCATGCAGGCCCAGATCGACGATCAGCCCCGAAGACTCCGCCACCGGTATGAACTCGGCCGGCGAGATCCAGCCACGCTGCGCATGCCGCCAGCGCGACAGCGCCTCGACGCTGATCAGGCGGCCTTCGGCATCGAACAGCGGCTGATAGGCCAGCTCCAGCTCGCCGGCGGCCAGCGCCTCGCGCAGGTCCTGCTCCAGGCGCAGGCGCGAGCGCACCGCCTCGCCGATCTCGGGCGAGAACAGCTGCATGCCATCCTTGCCCTGGCGCTTGGCGTGGTACATGGCCGCATCCGCGCACTGCATGGCTTCTGCAGGGGTGCTGGCGTCGCGCGGCACCAGGGTCACGCCGACCGAAACGCTGATGCGCAGCCATTCGTCGTCGCGGGCGATGGGCTGCGGCACGGCCTGCACCACCTGGCCGGCGACCAGGCGCGCCAAGGTCTCGTCCACCGGGGCGGCCAGCAGCATGGCGAACTCGTCGCCGGCCAGGCGTGCCACCGTGTCGCCCGGGCGCTGCAGATTGCGCAGCCGCTCGGCCACCGTCTGCAGCACCAGGTCGCCGGCCGCATGGCCGTGGTTGTCGTTGATCTGCTTGAAGTTGTCCAGGTCGATGAACAGCAGGGCCAGGCCGTGGCCCGGACGCTGGCAGCGCTGCACCGCCCGCTCCAGGCTCAGGCGGAAGGATTCGCGATTGGGCAGGTCGGTCAGCGCGTCATTCAGCGCCAGGTAGCGGTTGCGCCGCTCGGCCTCGCGCACATTGGCCCGCAGCCGGTGCGAGCCCAGCCAGGCCAGACCCATGGCCGCCACCAGCAGGCCGGCGGCCACGCCGACGAAGCGCAGCAGGTCGATCCAGATGCTCTTCCGGCTGGCCTGCACGAGCAACTGGGCGACGACGATCTGATTGGCCTGCACCGGCGCCGAGACCTCCTCCTGCCCGGCGATGCGCTGCAGCCACGAGTCCGTGCCCGGCAGCCGCCGGTAGCTGCTCAGGGCCCGGCCGGACGGCAGGCGCAGCGTCGCCGTCGTCACCTCCGGAGCATCCTCGAAGGCGTCGAGGATCTCGGTGGCGTCGTCGCGGTTGTCGAACACCACCGCGGCCGAGGCCGTGCGGGCGACCAGATTGACCTGGGTCTGCAGATCCTCGCGGAAACGCTCGCTGAGGCTCAGGTACTGCACGCCGGTCAGCAGCAGGACAAAGGTCAGCAGCGCGCCGATGGCCAGCATCGCTTCGCGATGCCGGTCGAACAGTCGTTGCAAGCCAGTCCAGAAGCGCATGCGGCCTACCTCAGCTTCGTTGCACAAAGCGCGCCAGACGCAGCAGCTTGGTGCTGAACTCCAGGCTGGCGCGATGGGCCGAGGCCAGGCCGATGTCGAACACCACGCGCCCGTCCTCGACCTGCAGATTCAGCATCACCCCCCTGCCCAGCATCGCCGGTGCGTCCGAGACCAGCAGCAGCGCCCGGCCGGCCTGCTGCAACGGCCCGGTGTCGGTGGTCGGGCCCAGCAGTGCGGCATGGCAGGTCGAAGCCTGGTCGGCGCGCAGGCGGCGGGGTTCCAGTGCATGGCCGTTGATGGTTCGGCCGGCCAGGCCCAGCAGGGCAGTGGCCAGCGGGCTGTCTTCGAGCAGGCACAGACTCAGCGCCTGGCCCGGTCGAAGCTGGCCGGCTGGCCAATCGATGAACAGCATGGTGCGGAACACGATCTGCGCCTTCAGCTCGGCCAGCGCCTGGTCGGAGGCGGGGGCCTGGGCCGACAACGGCGTCGACCAGAGGCCCGCCAGCAGCGCCCAGCACCAGGCCAGGCGGCTCGATCGATGACGGTTCGTTGCTGGGCGCATGCTCAGAATCGGTACTGCCAGTCCAGGTGCAGCGAGCGCCCGGGCCGGGGCAGCAGCATCGAGCGGATCTCCGGCGGCGCGGTGTCAAAGCCCCTGCTATTGCCCAGGTTCAGAACCCGCAGGGCCAGGTCTTGCTTTGCCCAACCGGTGAAGCGCAGCACGGCATTGATCTCCATCAGCGCTGGCGCCCGGGCGCGATCGATGCGTGCGTCCATGGCCTGCCACTCGGTGGCCAACGTCCAGTGCGGCGCCAGCGGGGCGATCAGATGGCCCTTGAGCAGCCAGCGCGGCGAGTTCGTCAGGCGCTCGCCGCGCCGGCGCGCGTCGGCCAGCGACAGGCTGGCGCGCCACAGCCAGCCCGAGTCGCGGCGCTGCTCCAGGCTCAGGTCCAGACCGCGCGTGTTCACCGCAGCGAGGTTGTCATAGCGGCCGACGTCCTCCAGGCCAGGCACCGGCACCAGCTCGATCATGTCGCGCATGCGCATGGTGTAGAGGTTCAGGCTCAGCGCGAGATCCTGGCTGAGCGCGCGCTCCCAGGCCAGCTCCAGCGTGCCCAGCTGTTCCGGGCGCAGATCGGGGTGGGCCTGCTGCGACACGTCGCCATCCGAGTAGAAGCGCTCGCTCAGATTGGCCGGGCGGAAGGCGCGGCCGGCCATCAGCTTGATAGCCTCGTATTGCTGCGGCCGATAGACCAGGGCCAGGCGCGGCGACCACTGCGAGCCCCAGTCAGCGACCCGGTCAACGCGCAGGCCGGTGGTCAGCTGCCAATGCTCGGACAGCTGCCAGAGGTCCTGCATGAACAGGCCCAGCTGCCGACTCGACTTGTTGCTGTCCAGCAGCATCGCATGGGGCTGCTCGTCAAAGTTGCGCTGCAGGCCCTTGGGCACGACGCGCGCCTCGGCGCCCACCATCAGCTCGTGGTTGAGCCAGCCGCGCCAATGGGCCCGCATGTCCAGGCCCGCCCATTGCGCCACCGCCTCGTCGCGATTGATCAGCGGCTGCCCCGGCGTCTCGCCCTCGAACACATAGCGGCCGTAGAAGCCGCTGCGGGCCACCGACGCGCGCAGGCTGCGGCGCCACTCGCCGTCGCCCGGGCCCTCGTCGTAGGCCAGCTCGCCATAGAGGTAGTGATCGCGGTAGTCGGTGCCCGCTGCACCGGGCACAGCACCATAGGGCGCGGTGGCAATGGCCCTGCTGCGCACCATGCTGGCGCCGGAGAAGCGCCAGTCGCCGCGCCGGTATTTGACGAAGGCGCTGGCGTAGGACATGCCGTCCAGGCCGCGCACCCGGTCGTCCGGCAGGCCCAGGCCGGGCAGCGTCAGGTCCTCGCCGCGGCTGCGCTGCACATTCAGGCCCAGGAACAGATCGCCGCCGCCCAGCATGGCATCGCCGTATTGCAGCATCGCGCGGCGCTCGCCGAAGGATCCCCGCGAGCCCTTGAGCCGCAGGCCGGGGGCATCGGCGCCGTCCAGCGTGACCAGATTGACGACGCCGAACAGGGCATTGCCGCCGTAGATCGAGGAGCCGGGCCCATGCACCAGCTCGACGCGCTTGATCCAGTCGGCCACCAGCGGGAACTCGAACTCGGGCAGGGCCTGGTCATAGATCGCGTCGTTGACGCGGAAGCCGTCGATGGCCATCAGCATGCGGCCGTTGTAGTCGCCCGGCCGGTTGAAGCCCCGCATGCCGACGCTGGAGTAGCCGCGCGAGTTGGTGATGTAGATGCCCGGCAGGCGGCTCATCATGTCGGCCACCGTCACATGGCCCAGCGCGGCGGCCTCCTTGTGGCCCAGCACGCTGACCGCGGCGGGCGCATCGAGCAGGCTTTGCGCATAGCGCGAGGGGCCTTGCACCTCCTGGCGCAGCAGCGCTTCGAGCGACAAGCCATCGTCGGCCCGTGCCCCCCAGGGGCCGAGCAGCAGCAGGCCCGCGAAGGCGCGAAACGGCCTGTCCCAATGACTTGTTTTCATGAATCCGCCTGTGACCGTATCAGGAAAATTATCGGTCCAGGCGGCGCCCACTTGATAGGGTGGGCCGAGATACCAGCTGCTTCAGTGCATAGTGCTCACCCGGCGAAGGCCTTCAGCTCGGTGCCGACGTTGAGCTTCTTCTCGGCATCGGTCAGGCCGCGGTTCTTGCACATCTCCTCCAGCCGGGTGGCCATCGCCTTGAGCTCGTTGTCGAGTGCGGTGTTCAGGTGCTTTTTCGCGTCCGCATAGCTCGGGAACACCGCATCGCCGAAGGCCTTGGTGGTGGTGTAGTCCGCCGACGCCGCCGTGCCGGTCTTGCCAGCGGCGTGGTCCTTGTACCGGTAGTCCTCGGCGTTCCACATCACCGACTTCTTCTTGCGGTAGCACTTCAGGTTGTGCGGGTGGTCCTTCTCGCCCGTCCATTCCAGCGTGAGGTGGATGCCCTGGCGCTCGGTGCCCACCATGGCGGTCAGCAGCTTGGCCCGGACGGTGTCGCTGTCGGGGTCCTGGGGCGTGCCACGGGGCCATTTGGACTTGCCGTCATAGATGGTGGGGTAGACCGACAGATGCATCGGTATCACCCCGTAGGCGGGCCGGGCCGGGAAGTTGCTGCCTATGCCCAGGCAGTGGTTGCGATCCGCCGTCTTGATCAGCAGCTGGGCCTCCCAGTCCTTGTCCAGCTGGGCGCGCAGCATCTTGACGGGTACCTTGCCGGTCACTGCGCTGTTGTAGCGGCCCTGCACGATGCTGAGCTTCAGGCCCTGGTCCACCATCAGGCGGGCGCAGGCCAGCAGTTCGTCCTTGGTCTCCGGGCTGTCGTCCCACTTCAGCGTTTTCAGCCAGGCGTCGAAGGTCTCGAAGGTGATGCGGGTGGAGCTCAGCACGGCATTGGCGTTGGCGATGCCGTCAGCCTGGGCAATGTCGAAGGAGAGCAGTCCCTGGGCCTGCTGCACCGCCGTCTTGGCGGCCTTGAGCAGCAGGTCCTGGGCGGCGGCCCCGTCCTGGGCCAGCGCCTTCATGTCCGCCGCACCCCAGCCTGGCGGCAGGTTCGGGGCCTTCATTTCCTGGGCGCCCTTGCACAGGGCAAGCTTGCGGTCCAGCGTGTCGGTGCGCTTGCGCAGCGCCTCCTGGGCCTGCTTCACCAGGGGGATGCGCGCCAGGGTCTGATCGACGTTGAGCTTGAGCGTGCCGGTCAGCGCCAGGATCTTCTGGTCCAGCTCCGCGGCGCTGAGCCGCTCGGTGCCGAAGTAGGCCTCGTCGGCCGCATCGAGCGGCAGCAGCACACCGATCTGGTCCTTGATGCTGGCGTTCGGGGTGTAGAGGTGCTGGTCTATCCAGCTGCGCAGGCTCGCGCTGCGGGCCTGCTCGGCCTCGGCCTCCAGGCGCGCTGCCTCATCCTGCTCGCCATCGGGCTGTGCCTGCTTGAGCCGGCGTGCCAGCTCCCGGCTCAGCTTGCGCAAGCCCAGCACGAGCTCGCGCAGCAGGGCCTCGCCCTGCACCGGCTGCTGGTCCGTCATGGCCTGCTCGATGCGCTGGCGCAGGGCCAGCGCGTCCTTCAGGTCTTCGTCGGTGGCGCCCGCGGGCATCAGCACCCGGTCGAACTTGTCGCGCAGCGCGGCCAGCGCCTGGGTCAGACGCTCGGCGATGGCCTTGCGGGCCAGCTCGATGTCATCGGCCAGCGCCTTCAGCGCGGCCGGTATCGGGGCCAGCTCGCCTTCCAGTATCAGCGCCTGGGCCTTGGCGCGCAGCTCGGCCAGCGCCGCGGTCTCGGCAACATCGGCGCCCTCCGGATCGACCAGAGCCTCCAGCTGCGTCTGCAGGTCCAGCAGCCGGGCCTGCTTCTCGGTGGCGATGGCGCCCGGCGCGTCCAGCGCGGCCTGCTGCAGGCGCTCCAGTGCGTCCCGGGCCTCGTCCACCAGGCCCTTGGCAATCGCCTGCTGCAGGGCCTGGCGCGGGGCGGTGAGCGGGTGGATGGCGAGCAGGGCCACCTCGGGTGGGTCCAGCACCAGGTCCAGCGCGTCCTGCAGGCTGGCCAGCAGCGCCGCCTTCAGCTCCTGCGCCTCGGTCTTCGCCTCGTCCCATTCGGCGGCCAGCATCTCCAGCAGGGTGGCGGCCCACTCGACATCGTCCTGCAGGGCGGCGGCGATGTCGTCGCGCAGCACCTGCAGCGAGCGGGCCACCGGCACCTCGAGGTCCGGCGGGTCCTGCTTCAGGGGCAGCAGCTTCTCTTCCAGCAGTGCGATCTGCTGCCCGCGCCAGGCCTCGGCCTCGTCCAGCTTCGCGTCCAGGGCCTTCAGCACCTCGGCGGCCTTGGCCCACTGGCCTTCGCTGGCGCGCAGCTCCGCCAGGTCCATCACCGGGCGCAGCTTGCTGGCCCGCGAGGGCACCTGGCGCATCGCCGCGCGCAGCCGCAGGGCGCTTTGCTCGCGCTGCTGGTCAAAGCGCTCCTCTTCGCTGCCGGCCAATGCGACCAGCAGCTCGCCCAGCTTCTTCAGCGCGGCCAGGCCGTTGACATGCCGCCCCTCGGTGCCATGCTGGCGCGCAAGGGCGAGCACTGGCTGCAGCTTCTTGGCCTCGTCCGGCACGGCCTCCATGCTCTTGGCCAGCTTGGCCTCGACGGCCTTGAGCAGCGCCTCGAAGGCGGGCCTGGCCTTCTCGTCGGCGCTGGGCGCCGTGCTGCCGATTTCGGTGTCGGAGGTCTTGGCCGATGCCTCGCCGCTTGACTCGCCCAACGCCTCGCCCGTTGCCTCGCCGGGTTGTGCCGTCGCGTCGCCTTCGTCGGGCGCCTCGTCCGATTCCAGCGCCTCGCCGCTGTCCGACTGCACCACCACCTTGGCGACGCGGAAGCCGCAGGTCTTCAGCGCCGGCCGCACCTTCTTGGTCAGCCCGCCGAGGTTCTTCTCCGGCTGCAGGAACAGGGTGGTGTCGACAACCCAGGCCAGGCCTTGCGTGCCGGTCTTGCTGCCGGTGGCGGCCTGCAGCTTGATCAGCAGCGCGCGACCCGAGGTCTTGGGGTTCATGACCAGCGTGGCGGGGTCCTTGTCCTTGCCGTCCACATAGGCGAAGCTCACGCGGCGGGCGGGGTCGCGCTTGCACAGGGTCAGCTGGCCCAGCAGCTTGCGCGGGTCCAGCAGCAGGGCGGGCGGCTCGTTGTCGTCCTCGTCGCTGTCGGGCAACTGGCCCAGCGCCTTTTCGTAGGCTGCCTTCAGCACGTCGGTGCCGGCGTCGATCTCATCGGCCAGCTTGCCGGCGGCCAGACCTATGGCCTTGGCCGCGCGTTGCATGGTATCGGCGGCGGTCTTGTCCTTCAGCTGCTGGCGGCTCAGGCTGTCGATCTCCATCGCCGCCTTCTTCAGCGCAAAGGCCTTGCTGCGGAACAGGCGGTCCCGCTCGGCATAGGCCGCATCCAGCTCGGCCCGCGTCTTGGCGGCCTTGGCCCAGCCCTCCTCGAACAGCTTCCAGTCCACGGCGTCATAGGCCTTGAGCAGATCCTTGAGCTTGGCGGGCAGCTCGCTCTTGGCAGGGAAGCTGTCCTTCTTGCGCTCCCAGCCGGCGGGCTTGAGGTCATCCGGAAAGGCAATGGCGGTCATGGCGTGCACCTGGTTGGCGTCGAATCGATAGGCATGGCCATCGGGCGGCGCCCGCGGCGGGCGCGTTCTCAAGGCTTGCGCGGCCGGACAGCCTACCGGATTGCGGCCTGGTGCGCAGCATCTTCTTGGCGGGCGCGGCCCGGGCCCGCCGGCGTCAAGCGGCGCGCCGGTAGATGACCTGGAAGCGCTCGCACCGCACGGGCATCTGCGGGTGCGGCTCCCTGCCGATGCGCGCGCACTCCCGCTCGAAGAACGCCTCATGCGCCTCGCGCCAGTAGCGCAGGGAGCCATCGCCCTCGCCCTCGGTGGCGGCGAACTCTTCGCTCACCTGATCGAAGGGCACCACGTCGATACGGGTCGTCTCGATGACGCACAGCGCCGTGCCCTGCCAATCGGTCACCACGGTGAGATCGCCCACCTTGGGCGCGACCGCGCCCGGCAGCTCATAGGTCCAGGCCAGGCCGGCCGTGGCACGCTTCACCCCCGCCAGCACCAGCTGGGCCAGCTCGTTGGCGCTGGGCTCGTTGTCATCGAAGTAGGTCGCCTCAAGGAAGCGATGCGCGACCTTGCCTCCGACGGAGGCTTCGAACTCGGTCCAGAACGGGAGGATGGACGGGGGGATGTCGGGCATGGTGGGTGGGCCTGGGCGGAAGGTGGCGTTACCCATTATCTTGATCTCTGATGCCCAGGCGCCGCCGAATCTGCTCGGCGGGGTAGACGACCTCGCGCTCAAGCCAATGCTTGAATCTGAGCGAGGCAGGGTCGGTGGCCTTGCGCAGATAGGCGTGCAGCGCAACCGCACTGATGCGCTGGATCTTTGAGTCCGTGTCCAGGCGGCAGCCGCCGGGGTACTGATGCTGCATCACCGCATCGCGGGGCAGGGTGCTGATGATCTTGCGCACGTCGGCGAGTCTGATCCAGCGACGGTGGGTTTCGTCTTCGACGATGTCGATCGGCGTGCCATGGTGCTCATAGTGCCGCCCGGCCAAGGGGGCGAGGGCGGCCTGCTTGGTCGCGGCAGCCAGGGCGCCCAGCAAGTCCAGTATCGGCCGCGCCAGCGCCACGCCAAACAGCGGCGCACAGACCACCAGCGCGACGGTGCCGAGGATTCGCCAGACCGCGTACGTGACCAGCGCGCAGACGGCGGTCCTGAGGGCGATTTGGAGCAGCAGCGGGTACATGGGGCGTTCGAGCTGACGGTATCAGTTGCACTTGCGCGGCGGGGATGCTTTCCGCATGGCCTGCTTTTTGGCCAAGATGGTGGCATTCAAACATGGCCGGTCGGGGCGGATGCCACAGAAGGCCGATCGGAACGACGCCTTTTTTGATTTGTGACGAAGCACCTGCTGCGCAACGATGGCACCCGGCCAGCTTTGTCCACCGTCTGGTGGGCAGGCACTTCCATATCGTGCGCAAATTTGGCACGCACCGGGCGACGATCCATGAGTTTGTGAATGCCGTCCGGGAGAACGTCTCCAAGAATCGCAAGGGCTCGATTCGGCATGAGTGGCGGTATCCAAAGGCGCTGTTTGGTGTCTATAACAGCGCAGAGAAGCACACGACCAAGGTGCGCATTCCCTGGCGCGGTTGGCTGTTGCTCGCCTGCCCCGTCGTGTTCGGTGTTGCCGCCTGGATGGACTGGAAAGGCACCCACCCGGATTCGCAAGCGAAATCTGAGGACCAGGCGCTAGCCCAGGCATCGGCTAGGCCAGGACAACAGACGGCGCAGGCTCCGGTACAGAAGGCTTTGACGCCGCTGCAGTACGCGGAAGCGTTTCAACCCCGAGTGCAGGGACTGCCGCACACAGCGCCGGTCTATGACGAGGTGACAAAACCGGCCCAGGCTCCCTATCCTGCTGCGCGCATCGCCAGCCAGGCCAAGTGCGGGTGCTACAGCCAGCAGGGAACGCGGCTTGAGGTTCCCGAGGCGCTATGCCGGCAAATTGCTGATGGAGGGTTCTTTGCGGCCTGGAATCAGAGCGTGGTCCGAGCGGTGCCGTATCAGCAGCAAACGCAGGGTGCGCAGACTGCGCAATGATCAGCCCGCGGAGTTGATCCACGGGCGCACATCCCAAAAGGGAAGCAGTAGGCCGACGATTGGGCGATTGCTGGGATTGGTGCCGCGATTATTAGGGAGTTATCCGGCAGGCGCAGCTCCAAGGCCCTGGTACGCTTGTGCTTTCGCAAGCGTGCGTGAGGTATGTTATGCGTCAGTCGTCGATTCTTCGCAGCAGCAGCGTTTGCGCCTTATAACAAGGTTCGACGGCACAACATACAAGTTTGCACACTATGGCCATCAAATACCAAGTCTTCATCAGCTCAACTTTTGTCGACCTTCGTGAAGAGCGCGAGCAAGTCATCCGAGCCGTCCTTGAAATGGGACACATTCCTGTAGGAATGGAGATGTTCAGTGCCGCAGACGAAGAACAGTGGAGCATCATCACACGTCAAATTGACGAAGCAGACTACTACGCCCTTGTACTTGCCCACAGGTATGGCTCGGCAACACCGGCGGGTATCGGGTACACAGAAAAGGAATACGACTACGCGGTATCCAAAGGAGTACCGGTTATGGGGTTCGTACTAAACGATAAAGCCCCGTGGCCAGCTCATCATATGGAGACTGACGAGGACAAACGTCTTCGCTTGGAACAGTTTCGTGCGAAGGCCAAGGCACGGATGGTGAACTTCTGGGAGAACAAGAATGATCTCCATGCAAAGTTCTCCATAGCCTTGATGAAAGCCTTCATTACCAACCCACGCACTGGTTGGACAAGAGCGAACGAAGTTGCAGGCCCCGAAGTAACCAAGGAGCTAACGCGGCTGAGCGCCGAGAACGCAACATTGCGAAAGCAATTGGAGGCTCTTGAACTCAAGGAAAGAGAGCATGATCGTGAAGCCCACCGTGAGATTATCCGAACTCTGCATAAGAACGCAGTGACAGCGCATGTGCGCAAAAAAGTTGATGACTGGGGAGCTCCAATTCCCACAACTCTGCTAACCATTTTTGATGCAATCGCAGTCAAACTGCTCGTAGAGAACTCCCCCTCCGAAATGGCTCGGGACATTGCTTTCGAGCTCTCACAGGCTACTGACTATCATTATTCCTGGCCAGTACCCGAGAACTTTCTACGTACATGGCTGGCGGATCTGCCCGCGCTGGATCTGATTGAGCCCTCAAAGAAGCGGCATTCTGTAAGCGACAAAGAAGAGTATTGGACCTTGTCAGAGTTTGGGCGCGAGGCATTGAAGGACTTTCGCCGCTACCGCTTGGAGCAGGCAAAACGAAAGGCCGATGAAACACCAGAGGCGCCGAGTGCCGCCTAACCCCCCGTTCGAGGAGAGACCCAACGGTAAGGCGCCAGGCCCGGCTCTATGTGAAGCTTAACCCGGGGCGATTCATGTCGAATTCAAGTCGAAGTCGAAGCCTCGGAACGTTAGAGCCTATTTGGTCAAATGCTTTGTTCGTGCGGTCGCTGCAGGGATTCGGCCATGCCCAACGACCCTCCCAACTTGCCCTCCGATAACGTGCCATCGATTTAACTCACGCTCTCTTCTAGTCGAGTTGCAGGCGGGAGCTTGCTGACAACAACTGGCTCAAATGACGAGCGCGGTTTCTCGTCTGCCTCCAACCCGCCCGCTTCTGCAGCGGCGGCAGATTCGAGCGCCAATATCAACTCCTGAATCGACGCTGCCATCGGCTTTGCGATTGCTTCGAAGAAGCTGTCAGGCATTTTTGCGTTGTCTTGTTTGCGCAGTACGAGGTATGTCTCAATGAAAGGCAGGACACCTACCTCGAACGAAGCCATGTGGATGAGCCTCGAAAGTTTTCGCTTCAACTGGCGTGCGCCTTCAGCATGAAAGCCAATTTGGATCGATCTAGAAATCGTTTCCGCGATCCCACTGACCTCGGCGGGAAAGTCGGTGGGGCGAACGTCGGATGCACCATCAGGAAGCTTGAGATCAGGCAAGGCGGCGGACAAGCGGTATGCAAGTATCGGCTGATCCTTCGCAAGCTCCGAAAGCGCCCTGAGCAACTGGGAGCGAACTTCTTGCTGTTCGGCGGCAGATTGGCGTTCTGCCACCGTCACAAGAATCGGGCGTGCCTCTCGAACCATGAAGTCCTTCTCCGCGTCTGTTAGCTGCCAGCTGTGATCGGCGAGCACAGAATTGAATGCTGAGATAACACGCTCCGGCAGCTCTGTAACAAGCAGCTCGTCCATCACTGCACTTTGGCGCAATTGGAGCAAGTAGTACAAAGTTGTGCGCAACGTGCGCTTCTTCTCATATCGAATCTTGGCGATGTACCCGGCAGCAGCGAGCATGGTTGACCCTACGGCGCCAGCCGCAGCGAGAAGCTTGGGATCTATCGCCATGAGTGTGTCGAGCATGATTCGAAGACTTACCTTTGTTTTGTTCTGCAGTCAATCCGCAGAACGCAGGTGCGGCCATTGAGCAATCGCGCGAGGCGCCCGTTGCCGCGTTCGTCTGCGCCACCTGCCGTTGCTGAATTCGCTGCAACGGAAACGGATCCAGGCCTGATGGCTACAGTTGGCGCTAGGCCTGTTCGAGCGGGTAGTCGGCAGTAAGAAACGGTGGGGTCGTTTGTGGTTGAAAGTGGAAGATGTAGTTGACCACTCCGTCGTCCAAGGCGCGCTGAACTGTCTCAGAGAAATCGCGCACCCCCGGAACTGGCGTTGTACGACCGACAACCTCCCGCCAGTTCAAAGATTCGCCACTCCCGATGTACCAGTTCAGCAAACCTGAAAGAGCCATGTGCGCAAACTTGTTCTCGTCGTCTTCAACGGTGAAATGCCAGTGCACGTGCGTAGGCGTGTGCTCCTGTGTTTCCACCAAATTGTTCACGAAGAAGAGGGTTTGAACATCAGTTGACAAATCTCGACGCTCATGGCCTTCGCGGTCCGAGTGATAGACGTCGTCGACAACCATTCGCCATTCCTGGTGAATCTCGTTCTCGTTCTTGACTGTTGAAACAAGCTCCTGCTTCTTCATTCGAAGGTGCACACCCGCACCTCTTGGTAGGGTGTAGCTGAAGTCGCCTGCAAGGATGCTGAGGAGGCTCTCCGACATTGCCTTTCCGAGGGTTATGTTGTAGTTCTTCTCCGCAATCTTCATGTGTTTGATGTCAAAGAGCGACCACAACGAATGGTGCTTCCACGCAATGAGCATTGGCAGGCGCAACGTTTCCGCGTACGAGAGCAAACGATCACGATAGTCTGGCCGGAACGAGAGCGTCTGGGCTGTTGACGTCTTGACTTCGACGAGCACGGGAATGATCTGACTCTGGTACTCAAATACTGCCAACAAGTCTGGGACCTGAAAGGTCTCGGTTGATGCTGTCGGCGCTTGTGTTTGATCGAGCTTGTGGACCAACTTACATCGGCCCAGCCAAGTGCAGACGACCGCAAACTCATCCTCTTGGGGTAGGCCGCGATTCAGTTGGGCCAGTTGCTTGGCGAGGAGTTGCGGGTCATGAGCCCAGCCAAGTTGGGCAAGCGCCTCATAAAGAAGATGCGCAATGTCTGGTGGCGGATGTGCAGCAGCCATGGGCGGTTGTGTGGACTAGCGTTTGACATGGGGAACAGCAGCGGCGCCGGGGGGCGGCAACGAGTCCAACGCTGAATCTTTGCTGTTGTTCCGGCGATTGAAGCCCTTGTCGAGGCAGCATGGCATAGATCGCGGTCGCGAAGTTTGGGGTTATCAAGGGCCTAGCGCAAGTGATACCGCCGCATGATGCTGTGTCGCACTCTCGATGCCCTGAGCCGAAGTTCTTGTCTGAAGTGACTATCGAGTCAGCTTTGTATATCTGCCGCGCTGTGACGGGGTTGCTTGCAGGCTCAGTAACTATTGACAAGCCCCACAGCCTGCGACACCCGTTTGGCGGAAGCGGTGAGATTCGAACTCACGGACGGTTTCCCGTCGCCGGTTTTCAAGACCGGTGCAATCGACCACTCTGCCACGCTTCCTTGGGTCTGCTTCGCGCTGGGCGCCGAGGGAGACTCGGGGGGCCGCAGCGCAGGGCGCGATTCTATACGCGGCTGGGTTTGGGCTCGATCAGCTGACCTGCCCCCTTCCCAGGCTTTGGCTTGTTTCTCTAAACGGCGGACTTGTGCCTGTTGAACCAGAAATTCAGTTCAACAGGCACATACATGCCGGTTGTCGCATTCGGCTGCGGCAGGCCCGGCCTCACTCCCCCGGCCTCTGAGCCTGCTCGCATTCCACCTGCACCACCTCCCGCCGCCCGCCATCCACCCGCACGGCCGTCAGCTGCCCGCCCCAGACGCAGCCGGTGTCCAGCGACAGCAGGTCCGGCCGGTTGATCAAGCCCAGCGTTGACCAGTGGCCGAAGGCGATGGGCAGGCCCTGGGTGCGGCGGCCGGGGGCTTCGAACCAGGGGGTGTAGCCGGGCGGGGCGGCGTCGCCCTTGGTTTTCATCTCCAGCCGGCCGTCGGCGTCGCAGAAGCGGATGCGGGTCAGCACATTGATGGCGAAGCGCAGGCGGTCGGGGCCGGCCAGGGCGTCGCTCCAGATCGACGGCTCGTTGCCGTACATGACCTCCAGAAAGGCATGCAGGTCGGCGCTCTGGAGTTGGCTCTCTACTTCGCTGGCCAGGGCCAGGGTGGTGGCCAGGCTCCATTGCGGCACGACGCCGGCATGCACCATCAGCCAGCCCTCGGCGAAGCAGGCCATGCGCTGCTGGCGTATCCAGGCCAGCAGTTCCTCGCGGTCGGGGGCGGCGAGGATTTCGGCCACGGTGTCGCTGCGGTGGGCGCGCCTGACGCCCTGGGCCACGGCCAGCAGGTGCAGGTCGTGGTTGCCGAGCAGGCAGGTGGCGGAAGCGCCCAGATCGCGCAGCAAACGCAGCGTGTGCAGCGAGCGGGGGCCGCGGTTGACGAGGTCACCGAGCAGATAGATATGGTCGCGCGAGGCGGAAAAGCCTATCTGCCGCAGCAATTGCTCCAACGCGCTACAACATCCTTGAACGTCGCCAATCAGGTATTTCATGGGGGTGATTGTGGGGGCTGCGGTCACTATCATCTGCTACCCTTGCCCGCTTTCGCACAGCTGCGTGGGGAGCATCGCTCCGCTGCCACGCCACCCATGGACATTGCCCTACTTGTATTCCTGATTCTGCTCAACGGCTTTTTTGCCATGTCGGAAATGGCGCTGACCGCCAGCCGCAAGGCGCGCTTGCAGGTGATGGTGGAGAGCGGGGAGGGCGGTGCGCAGGCGGCGATGGACCTGCACGAGAACCCGACCAAGTTCCTGTCGACGGTGCAGATCGGCATCACCTCGATCGGGGTGCTGAACGGTATCGTCGGTGATGCGGCGTTTTCAAAGCCGCTGGGCGACTGGCTGCTGGCGACGTTCGAATTGCAGCATGGTGCGGCGCACATCACCTCCACGGCCCTGGTGGTGGTGAGCATCACCTTCCTGACCATCATCTTTGGTGAACTGGTGCCCAAGCGTCTGGGGCAGATGCACCCCGAGATGGTGGCGCGGCTGGTGGCTCCGGCGATGGAGATGCTGTCGCTGATCGCGCGGCCGTTCGTGAAGCTGTTGATGGCCTGCACCGAGGCGATGCTGCGCCTGCTGGGCATCAAGGGCGGGGTGTCGCGCAGCGTCACGGAAGAAGAGATTGCGGCCAGTCTGGAAGAGGGCCTGGACGCTGGGGTGATCGAGGCGCAGGAGCACCAGATGGTGCGCAATGTGTTTCGCCTGGATGAGCGGCTGATCGGCTCGATGATGATTCCGCGGGCCGAGATTGCCTGGCTGGACCTGGATGCGTCGCTGGAGGACATGATCAAGGTGCTGGGCGACCAGGGGCATTCGCGCTACCCGGTGTGCCGCGGAGCCTTGAGCGATGTGGTGGGCGTGGCCTCGTCGCGGGCCCTGCTGCAGCGCCTGCTCGAGGGCCGGCCGCTGGATCTGGGCGAGGGCCTGCAGGCACCGGTGTTCGTGCCCGAGACGCTGTCGGGCATGGAGCTGCTGGAGCACTTCAAGGCCTCGGGCGCGCAGCTGGTGTTCGTGGTGGATGAATATGGTGAGGTGCAGGGGGTGATCACCGTGCGCGATGTGCTTGAGGCCATCGCCGGTGAATTCACCGCACCCACCGATGAGGATTCCTGGGCGGTGCAACGCGAGGATGGAAGCTGGCTGCTGGACGGCCTGATTCCGGTTCCCGAGTTCAAGGACCGCCTGGGTTTGAAGGAGCT